>Ga0182027_10002560_pt1 | contig 29340 bp, 29 predicted proteins | sample 712E1DmetaG_FD_121300 | JGI IMG/M metagenome (GOLD analysis project Ga0182027, IMG submission 121300) | Permafrost microbial communities from Stordalen Mire, Sweden - 712E1D metaG (Illumina Assembly) | ecosystem: Environmental > Terrestrial > Soil > Wetlands > Permafrost | place: Sweden...
GAACGGAACCTCTTGGCGCGTTTAAAAGGAAAAAACCGCGGGCCGCTCCCCGATGAAGCGGTTGAAAACGTTTTCCGGGAAGTCATGCACGCCTGCCGCACCCTGCAGAGACGCCTGACCGTGGTGTATTTCGGACCGGAGGCGTCCTTCTCTCATGCCGCCGCGATTAAAAGTTTTGGACGAAGCGCGGTTCTGGTTCCTGCGCGCACGATTTCCGAGGTCTTTGCCGAAGTCGAGAAGGGCCGGGCGGATTTCGGCGTCGTGCCGATTGAAAATTCCACGGGTGGCGGGGTCTACCACACGCTCGATATGTTTATCGAGTCGTCGTTGTTGATCTGCGCCGAATTGGAACTGCCCGTCCATCATTATCTTCTGGGCCGCTCCGTACGCTCCCTGGATAACGTGAAGACGCTCTTCACTCATTATCAGGCCTTGGCCCAGTGCCGGAACTGGGTGGATACGCACCTGCCGAATGCGCGCGTGGTGGAATCCACCTCCACCGCAGAAGCCGCGCGCCAGGCGGGGCGCGTGTCTCATTCGGCGGCGATCTCATCCAAACTGGCCGCCGATCAATACGGCCTGGACATCCTCGCGCCCCGGATCGAGGATGTCGTCCAGAACTACACGCGTTTTCTCGTGATTGGAACGACGCAGCCTGCGCCGACCGGGCGAGACAAAACATCCATCATGTTTTCGATCAAGGACCATCCCGGCGCGCTTTACCATATGCTGGTTCCCTTCAAGAAATACCGGCTCAATCTGACCAAGATCGAATCCCGGCCCACCCGTCAGCGGGCCTGGGAGTACATTTTTTTTGTGGATATCATCGGCCACCGGTCGGAATCCCGCGTGCAGAAAGCGCTCGCGCTTCTCGAACGGTCTTGCGCTCTTCTGAAAATTCTCGGGTCCTATCCCCGCAGTGAATAGCCATGGACATCGAGAAGCTCATCCGTCCTCAGATCAGGGGGTTTCAGCCTTATTTGCCCGGCCGCTCCGTTGAGAGCGTGAAGCGGGAACGGGGTCTGGAGCAGATTGTGAAGCTGGCGTCCAACGAGAATCCGCTTGGGCCTTCCTCTAAGGCGCTTTCCGCCATCAGGAAAGCTGAAAAAAATCTCTTTCTGTATCCCGATGGAGCCAGCACGTCTCTTCGCGTGGCCCTCGCGAAAAAGGCCGGCGTCACGCCGGATCGTGTGATCGTCGGCGCCGGTTCGGACGAGCTGATTGAGCTCCTGGGAAAAGCCTTTTTAAATCCGGGCGACTCCATCGTGGTCTCGGATCACGCTTTTATCCGCTACAGAATGGCGGGAGAGTTGATGGGCGCTGAGGTCATCACCGTCCCGATGCGTCTCTATACGCATGATCTCTCGGCGATGGCGGCGGCCGTTCGTGACAACACGAAGCTGGTGTTTATCGCCAACCCCAACAATCCGACGGGGACGTTTAATGCGCGTCGAGAACTTTTGGGGTTCTTGAATCAAATCGGGAAGTTGAATGAGCGGCGTGCCCGGCCCATTCTGGTTGTCGTAGACGAAGCTTATTACGAATATGCTTCGGCGCTTCAGAAGGACTATCCGGACACGCTTGCGCTACAAAAGAAGTTTCCCTGTTTGATGACGTTGCGCACTTTTTCCAAAGCGCATGCTCTGGCCGGGTTGCGGGTGGGTTATGGATTTGCCGGTCCGGCAATCATCGATGCTCTTGATCGTGTCCGGCCGCCGTTCAACGTCAGTTTGCTTGGCCAGGCCGGCGCGCAAGCCAGTTTAAATGATTCGGCGCAGACGAAACGGGCCGTTCGGCTCATCATGACCGAACGGAAAAAGGTCCTCCCTGTCCTTTCCAGGCTGGGGATACCCTTCGTTCCTTCCGCGGGCAACTTTATTCTTCTCGATATGTCTCCGCGCAAGGGCGCGGAGGTATTCGAATTATTCATGAACCGTGGTATCATTGTGCGTTCCATGGATGAATACGGGTTTCCGAACCACATCCGGGTCTCCTACGGGTTGCCCAAGGAAAATCAGCTGTTTCTGAAAGTGTTGAGGGAGGTTGTCGGACGATGATCCTGACGCTCAAAGCGGATGCGACCAAGCCGCAGATCGATTCTGTTCTTAAGAAGATCAAGGAGCTTGGGTTTACGCCGCACACGACGCACGGCAAGGAGATGACGATCATCGGCGTGATCGGTGAGAATGCGATTTTGAGCCGCGACATTTTTGAAGCCATGGACGGGGTCGAGTCTGTCGCTCCGATTTCCAAACCCTATAAGCTGGTCAGCCGCGAGTTCAAAAAAGAGAATACCGTCATCGATCTCGGGCATGGGGTCTTGATCGGGGCCGACCGTGTCATCGTGATGGCGGGGCCCTGCTCGGTGGACACCAAAGAGCGGCTCCTGTATACGGCTCAGGCCGTTAAGGAAGCCGGGGCGCGCGTTCTGCGCGGCGGCGCCTTCAAACCGAGAACGTCGCCTTATGCGTTCCAGGGGCATGGGGAAAAAGCGCTGCGCTTTCTGGCGGAGGTGCGCAAACAGACAGGACTACCCGTGGTCACGGAAGTGATGAACGTCAATGACGTGAAGCTTGTGGAAGAATATGCCGATATCATTCAGGTCGGCGCCCGGAACGTCCAGAATTTTGATCTCCTGAAGGCCGTCGGCAAGACCAAAAGGCCCATTCTTCTCAAGCGCGGCATGTCGACAACGATTCAGGAATGGCTGTTGAGCGCGGAGTACGTGATGTCCAACGGCAATTACAATGTCATCCTGTGCGAGCGCGGCATCCGCACGTTTGAGACGTCCACCCGCTTCACTATGGACTTGAATGCCGTCCCGGTCCTACGCCATTTGACGCATCTTCCGATCATCGTGGACCCTTCCCATGGTGTCGGCATTCGCGAGTATATTCCCGCGTTGGCGAAAGCGGCCGTGGCCGTTGGAGCGGACGGACTCATGCTGGAAGTGCATCCGAAGCCGGAAGAAGCGCTTTCCGATGGACCTCAATCGCTTCTGCCGGAGCAGTTCGCGAAGTTGATGGGAGAACTGCGCGCCGTAGCGCTCGCTGTGGGCCGAACTCTCTAAAATTTGGAAACTTATATTCGCGTTTTATCGCACTGAAATTAAAATTGTGCGACTTGACACTCCGTTTCCGAATTTGATTACATTGCCTAGCCAAGGTTATTTGTCTGCCTTGGTCAATAAGTCCCAGGTCGTTAACCGCAAAGCGAGCAGGAATACCGATGACCAATAGCCGCAGCCAGCATCCCGAGCAGGAGATTGAAAAGGGAAAATTTGAGATCAGCGAGGCGGAGTTTTCCGTCGACGCCGGTTCTCCGCTTCCCGAGGGATACGGCGATAACCGGCTGGTCCTCTTGTCGCGCGACCCCTTCTGGTTTTTCGCCTACTGGGAAATCACCCATGAGCGTGCCGAGCAGATCCGCGTCGCCCATGGGCGCGACAGCTGGGATCGTGCCGCGCTGATTCTGCGCGTCTATGATCTTGGGGAATCGGTTCAGACTCCCATCGACTCGGCTCCGTTTTTCGATGTGGAAGTCCATAAGTTTGCCCGCCAGTGGTATGTGCAGGTGCCCTGTTCCGGGCATGGCTATGTGGCGGATCTTGGGCTGCGCTGGCCTGACGGGAAATTCGTCGCCCTTTTTCGCTCGAATGTGATTCGCCAGCCCAGCGGCCGCGTTTCCGATCAAATCGACAGCCAGTGGATGTCGGTGGGGTTGGTCACCGAGCAGCGCACTTGGGAAGATATGGCGCGGGTGGCGATCGGCGCCGGGAGCTCCAAGGGAGCGTCCGGGTCCGGTGAAGCGGGAAGCGCGATGGCGCTCCGCTGGGAATTTCTGCGCTCGGTCTTTTCCGGGTCCATTCCTCATGGCCCGAGTTCCTGGCCCAGTTCCAAACAATTTATCAATTCCGGAACGAACCTCGAGGGACCCAAAAAATGAGTGAAAAGGGTTATCTCGCCCTCGTTCTCCATGCCCACCTGCCTTTTGTGCGGCACCCCGAATACGATGATTTCTTAGAAGAAGACTGGTTTTTCGAAGCGCTGACCGAGACGTATCTGCCGCTTCTCGATGTCATGACGCGGCTGGTCACCGAAAAGATCAATTTCCGCTTGACCATGTCCTTGACGCCGCCCTTGTGCGCGATGATGTCGGATCCGCTCCTGCAATCCCGCTATCGCCGCTACCTGTACAAGCTGGTGGAACTCACCGAACGGGAAGTTCACCGGACCAAAGATAATCCCGCTTTTCACAGTTCCGCCCAAATGTACCTCAGAAAGCTCAGCCGCTGCCGGCAGATGTACGATGACTGGTATCGGGGCAACGTTTTGAGCGCCTTCCGTCAGCTGCAGGACCAGGGCGTGCTGGAGATCGTGACCTGCGCGGCCACGCACGGATACCTCCCGCTCATGATTCACCGCCAGGCCGCCCGCGCCCAGATCCGGGTTGCGATCGACGACTACCAGCGCTATTTTGGCCGGCGGCCGCGCGGCATCTGGTTGCCCGAATGCGCCTATAATGCCGGAGATGACGCGCTCCTTCAGGAGCAGGGCATTCGCTTTTTCTTCACGGAAGCGCACGGTCTTTTGTACGGGAAGCCCCGTCCCAAGTACGGTGTTTATGCCCCGGTCTATTGTCCGTCCGGCGTGGCCGCTTTTGGGCGGGACATGGAGTCGGCCCACCAGGTCTGGTCCGGCGATGCCGGCTATCCGGGCGATCCACGCTATCGAGAGTTCTATCGCGACGTGGGGTACGATCTGGATTACGAATATGTCAAGCCTTACCTGCATTCGGACGGCGTCCGTCGCAACATCGGGCTGAAGTACTACAAGATTACCGGCCGGGTCCCGCTGCATGCGAAGGAACCTTACAGCCCGGATGAGGCGCGCGAGGTGGCGGCGACGCACGCCGGGAATTTCATGTTTAATCGCCAGAAGCAGGCGGAACATCTGGCCGGCCTTCTGCAGAAAAAACCGCTCATCGTTTCCATGTACGACGCGGAGCTGTTCGGCCACTGGTGGTACGAAGGACCGGACTTCCTCGAAATGTTTTTCCGCAAAATGCATTACGACCAGCAGGACCTGCGCCTCGTCACGCCGAGCGAATATCTCGCGGAAAACCCGAACAATCAGATCATTCAGCCGGAAATGTCTTCGTGGGGAGACAAAGGCTACCATGAAGTCTGGCTCAACGGCGCCAATGACTGGGTCTACCGTCACCTGCATAAGGCGGCCGAGCTCATGATCGAGTTGGCCGAGCAGAACCCGAGCGCCAACGGCTTGCGTGAGCGGGCGCTCAATCAGGCGGCGCGCGAACTATATCTGGCCCAATCTTCCGATTGGGCTTTCTTGATGACGGTGGGCACGGCGACGTCCTACGCCCAGAAACGGACGCGCGACCACCTGCATCGTTTCTTGTCTCTAAACGAACAGATTCGCCGGGGAGCCATTGATGAGATGTTCCTTGGAGAGATCGAGCGGCGGGATACCATCTTCCCGCACCTCGATTATCGGGTGTTCCGAAACACCCAGCAGCGGGACGTCGTGACGGTGGTATAATAGGGTTCGGAACCCAAAAACATCTAAAGGAGGGTACCATGGCATTTAATGAAATTTTAGCGGGCAACGGGGAAGCAACAGCGCAGTCGACCAAGCATAAGACGAAGAAATCCGCTTCTTCGGTCCGTGATCAGGTCACGGCGGCGGCCAAACGTCTGGTAAACCGGGCGTCCGGTCCCGTGGAAACCCTTTTTACCCAGGAGCCCAGCCCTTTCAAGGAACCGACGGCTCCTTATATCTGGATTGACTATCCCACGCAGAGCGAGATCCTGCACAGCCCTCAGTACAATATCCGGTTGGGTGCCGGCGGGGCCGATCTGGTTGAAATTTCCATCGATAAAAGTCCGTGGCTCCCTTGCCGGTTGACCTCCGGATTCTGGTGGTTTGATTGGTCCAATATTGCTCACGGCAAGCACTCGCTTGTGGCGCGCATGCGGACATCCGAAAATCGGTGGTTTAAAACCCCTCCGCGAGCCTGTACCTATCGTTCTGAATGAAGTCAGCCGACATCCGCTCGGCGTTCCTCAAGTTCTTTGAGGGACAGGGGCATCAAGTTGTCCCGTCTGACTCCCTGATTCCATCCACCGACCCCACGCTCCTCTTCACGAGCGCGGGGATGGTGCGGTTTAAGCCGAACTTCCAGAATCCATCCGCCAGCCCCTTCAAGCGGGCGGCGTCCTGCCAGAAATGCCTGCGCACCTCCGACATCGAGCGGGTCGGGACGACGCTGCGGCACCTCACCTTCTTTGAAATGCTGGGGAACTTCTCCTTCGGCGATTATTTCAAGAAGGAGTCGATTGCCTGGGGCTGGGAATTCCTGACGAAGACCATGAAACTCCCGGCTGACCGTTTCGTCGTCTCCATTCATAAGGACGACGATGAAGCCTCCGCCATCTGGGGAAAGCTGGTTCCAAAAGACCGCATTTACCGGCTGGGAGACGACACGAACTTCTGGACGATGGGCCCCACGGGTCCCTGCGGGCCGTGTTCGGAGATCCTCTGGGACCGCGGCGCGGCATGGAGTTGCGGAAAGCCGACCTGCGGCCCCGCCTGCGACTGCGATCGCTATCTGGAAGTCTGGAACCACGTCTTTACCCAGTTTGACCGCTCGGCGGATGGGAAACTGAATCCGCTTCCCCAAAAGAACATCGACACCGGCATGGGGCTCGAACGCTTGGCGCTTGTCGTCCAGGGAGTCGAGAGTCCCTTTGAGCTGGATTCGTTTAAAGCGATTTTTCAGGCTTTGGCGAATGTCCCGGGAATAGCCGCTTTAAAATCCACCAAGGGTCCTGGCCCCAAGAACAACCTGTACGCGTATTATCATCGGATCCTCGATCATAGCCGTGCCGTGACGTTCATGGTCAATGACGGCATCCTTCCTTCGAATGAGGGGCGCGGCTATGTCCTTCGGCGTCTTCTCCGTCAAGCGGTGCGCGCCGGGAAAAGCATCGGGATCCACCAGCCTTTCCTGTTCCAGCTGACCGGTACGGTCGTAGAAACGATGAAATCGGCTTATCCCGAACTTCTCCAGCGCCGGGAAACCATCGCTTCCGTGGTCAGAATTGAAGAAGAAAAGTTCCTCGAAACGCTCGATATCGGCACGCGCCGGCTGGACGAACTCATCACCTCCGCCCGGTCTCAGAAAGTGACGATGCTCCCCGGCAAAGACGTGTTCCAGCTTTATGACACCTACGGATTTCCTTTTGAACTGACCCGGGAAATGGTCGAGGCCAAAGGTTTCAAAGTCGACGAAGAAGCCTTTAAAAAAGCGCAGGTTCAGGCGGTCGAACTCGCGCGTCAGGCCTGGAAAGGCTCCGGCGCCCAGGACGTCGACCGCTACCGCCAGTGGAAGGAAAAACTGACGGCCACCGGTTCCTCCTTCCAAGGCTACTGGCATCTTGATATCGAGGCGAAGGTCCTCGGGCCGCTCTACCGCAAGAACCTGCCTGCCGGCAGGCAGGACCCCGCCGGATGGGTGGATCAGCTCAACGAAGGGGAAGAAGGCGAAGTCATTCTGGATCAGACCACCTTCTATCCCGAAGGCGGCGGACAAGTGGGGGATGCCGGAACGCTCGAAGCCTCGGGCCTTAAAGTCACGGTCCGCGACACCCAGACGCCGGTCGAAGGATTGATTGTCCATGACGTTCGCGTGGACCGCGGAGCTCTCAAAGCGGGGGCGGCAGTCGCCGCTCGTGTGGAGCGCGAAAAACGGGAGGCGATCCGTCGCCATCACACCGCCACGCATCTCTTGCACAAAGCGCTGCGCGAAGTCCTGGGGCCGCACGTCACTCAGGCCGGATCGCTCGTGGCGCCGGATAAACTCCGTTTTGACTTTAACCATAACGCCCCTCTTTCCCGCGAGGAGCGCGAGCGCGTGGAAGATATTGTGAATCGCCAGATCTGGAATAACATCCCGGTGCACGAGTGCCTTATGACGAAGGATGAGGCCCATCAGATCGGCGCGACCATGCTCTTTGGCGAAAAGTATGGGGAAAACGTCCGCGCGATCATGGTGTCCAAATATGACTGCAAGCAGCCGAAGGAAGCCTGGAGCTTGGAGCTCTGCGGCGGGACGCATGTGGATGAAACCGGCCAGATCGGGCTTTTCAAGATCGTGAGCCAGGCCGCGGTATCGGCGGGCGTGCGGCGCCTGGAAGCCGTCTCAGGCTCGGCGGCGCTCCAGAGCGTGCGGCGCATGGAGTACCAGCTTTCGCTGGCGGCTGAGACGCTCAAGACGACTCCGGAGGAGTTGTCTCAGCGCCTGGAGAAAATGCTCGCTCAGGAAAAACAGCTTGAAAAAGAAATCTCAGCCATGAAGTCCTCCGCGCTTCGGGGCCAGTTCGACGATATGGCCAGGAGCGCCGTTTCCATCGGAGGGGTGTCGGTCGTGATCCGCCGGTTGGACGGCGTGGAAGATAAACAACTTCGTGAGGTCGCCGATCGGCTGCGCGACAAAGACGCCGCGGGAGCGGTGGTTCTGGCCTCCGTTCTGGAGGACAAGGTGAGTTTTGTGGTGTCCATCCAAAAAGCGCTCACGGAGCGCGGGTGGAATGCCGGACATGTCGCCAAGGAGTTTGCCGCGCTGATCCAGGGTTCCGGCGGCGGACGTCCGGATTTCGCGCAGGGCGGCGGCAAAGACGTGGCCGCGCTCGACCATGCGCTCAAGTCCGTCGAATCCATTTTAAAGAACCTTGTCGTCAAAACGCCGCACAAATGATCCGCCCTTGTAGCTCAATGGATAGAGTACCGGCCTCCGAAGCCGAGGATGCCAGTTCAATTCTGGCCAAGGGCACCACTATAATGGTTCGCATGCTATGAAACATAGAACCCTCCTGCAGAAAATCCTCATCGGCCTGGCAGCCTTTATCCTTCTCAGTTCCTGGTGGGACCATCACCGGGACGCGAGGCGCCGGCGCCAAGGGGCGCTCGCTATCGTGCATGTCTCCGGTCCGATTTACATGGATGAAGCCGGTCCAAGCTGGGGGAACCCGGATGCCGAGGATATCGCCCGACGCCTGCATAAGCTGTCTGAGGATAATGACGTGAAAGCGGTTCTCCTGCGGATTAACTCTCCGGGCGGCACGGTCGGAGCCGTGCAGGAGATCCACCGGGAAATGGCGCGCTGTCGTGAGAAAGGGAAAATCATCGTCACCTCTCTTGGGGATGTTGCCGCCTCGGGGGGATATTATCTGGCGGCGGGGTCCGATCGGATCGTGGCTAATCCCGGAACGATTACCGGCAGCATCGGCGTCATTCTGGAATTCGGAAATTTGGAGGGCCTCTTCCAAAAAGTGGGGCTCAAGCTCCAGGTGATCAAAAGCGGTCTCCACAAGGACATCGGGTCGCCGGCGCGGGCGCTGACGCCGGAAGAAAAGGCCATGCTGCAGGAGTCCATCGACGATGCCTATGCCCAGTTTTTTGATGCCGTCCGCCAGGGCCGCCGCATGGACCCTGAAAAATTAAAGGGGCTGGCCGATGGGCGGGTTTTTACCGGGCGCCAGGCCCTGCAGGCCGGCCTCGTCGATGAGATGGGCGACCAGGAAGACGCCATTCAGACGGCCATCAAGCTGGCCAAGCTTCCTGCTAAACCGTATATCGTCGCTGACGATCGCAAGTCTATTTCTTCCATGCTGCAGCGTGCGATGTCCCAGTTTTCGCGTCAGCCGCTGGAGTCTTTACAGGACGTCGTCACCGGCACGACCGTGGAGTACCGATGGCGGCCGTAATCATCCCTGTTCTCCTCTGTCTTTTCCTCGGGCCTGGAGTCGGCCAGCTCTATAACAAGGAATACAGAAAGGGCGTCATCCTGATCACGTTCAGCGCGCTCATTCTGATTTGGGCAGTGGTCTGGTATTTCCGCGCGATACAGCCATTTCTCCCGACGGATCTGACGGCGATCGATCCTCAGGCGATGACGGAACTGCTCAAAAACGCCATGCAGCAGGTGAGTGCGAAAGGGGCGGGTATTCTTTTCTTTTTCAAGGCGGTTTTAATCCTCGCATGGCTTTATGCGGTAGTGGATGCCTATCTCGTGGCGGACAAAAAAAGGAGGGTGTAAATGGTTACAGGACTCGTGCTGATCCGGTTGGCGTCTGGGCGGGAAAAATTGACGATGGCCAAGCTCAAAGACATTAAGGGCGTTTCACATCTTTCGGCGGTGTTCGGGCGGTGGGACCTTGTGGCCGACATCGAGGCCCAGGATCTCACGATGATGACGAACGTGGTGGTCGGGAAAATCCGCGCGGTTCCCGGCATTTATTCCACCGAAACTCTCGTGACGACATCGATTTAATAGACGTCATCCCCTGCGGCCCCTGGCAGGGGATCTATGGATTCCCCGCCAGAACCCGCGGGGAATGACGTCTTCCTATGTTCTCTCCCCTCCATGGCGTCGCCTCTCACCGGCTGCCCAACGGCCTGCGCGTTCTTCTCCGAGAAGATCGGAGCTGGCCTCTCGTCTCCGTTCAGGCCTGGGTCGGCGTCGGGTCCGTTCATGAAGCCGAATCGGAATCCGGGCTGGCTCATGTGCTCGAGCACATGGTGTTCAAAGGGACCGCCCGGCACCCGGCCGCGGAGATCTCCCGCTGGGTGGAAGCCCAGGGCGGGGCGCTGAACGCCGAAACGTCCAAAGAATACACCCACTATTACATCGACCTGCCTTCCGGCAGGCAGGTCTGCGCTTCTGGCGGGCCAGTCCGGCGGGCCGTTCATCTGATGGGGGAGCTTCTCTGCCGGGCGACGATTGATACGGGCGAATGGCGGCGCGAACGCCGGGTCATTCTGGAAGAGATGAAACGACGCCATGACGACGCCGAGACGATGGCCTGGGAACTCCTGCAAGAGGCCGTCTACGCTGACCGCGCGCATGCCCGCCCCGTCATCGGCACGTCGGAAACCGTTTCTGCTTTTTCGGCCGAAACGGTCAGGCGGTTTTACAGGACGCACTATACCGCCGCCAATACCCTCGTCGTGCTGGCGGGAGACTTCAAAAGCCGGGAGGCGCTCCGGTGGATCGAAGCGGAATTCCGTTCCATACCCCGGGCCGCCGCCGAGATTCGACCGGAGGCGGTCCTCCAGGTCGAACCTCAACGCCTGCGTCTGCAAAAACCGGTCCAGCAGGCCTATGCCGTCTATGGATTTTCAACGCCTCCCGCGGCCCATCCCGATCAGGAAGCGCTTGATCTCCTGGCGGTCCTTCTGGGCGACGGCCGCAACTCACGACTTGTCCATCATATTCGGGAGGAAAAAAAGCTCGTCTGGTCAATCGGCGCTTCCAACATCACGCAGGAAGGGCCTGGAATTTTCGCCATTTTTGCGGAGTTCAATGCGGCGAAAGGCCGCCGAGTGGCCGGCGCGGTGGAGGACATTCTGCGCGGACTCAAAAAAAATCCTCCGACGCATGGGGAGATTCAACGCGCGAAAAACCTGGTGCAGACATCCTGGCTGCAGGGCTATGAGACTTTTCATAACCAGGCGGCGACTATCGGAGCTTATGCGCTGGAAAATCACCTCGACCGTTTGAAACATTACTTGCCGAAAGTTCTGTCTATCGATCGACGGGAGCTGGAGCGCGTCATTGACCGGTACTTTTCCGCCGGCCTCTCCTGCGCCGTGGTCGAACCATGACCTCGAATCATTGGACGATGGGAAATGGACTTCGGATCATCTATCAACGAGACTCCGCTTTTCCATTGGCGTCTGCCACCCTCCTATTGAGCGTGGGGAGTCGTTATGAAAGACCGGAAGAGGCCGGCTTATGCAGCATGACCGTCGATCTCCTTATGCAGGGAACGCGCCGGCGGACGGCCCGGGAGCTGGCTGCCGCCATGGAATCGGTCGGGGCTTCCATGGGGACTCAGGTCCATGAAGACTATTCAGAGATGGGATTTCTTGCGCCGGCGGCGGAACTGGATCGCGCGTTCAAGGTCATATCGGAGGTGTTGATACAGCCTGCGTTTCCGAAGGAGGAGATTATTAAGGAAAAGGCCCACGTGCTGGCCGGCCTGGCGAGCCGCCGGGATTCGATTTTTAACGTCGCGTATGACGCGCTCAACCGAGCGATGTACGGCAACCATGCCTATGGGCGGCTCGTGGACGGCACAGCCGAAACAATCAGGCGCTTTTGCCGCTCGGATTTCCAGACGTGGCACCGCGAGCGCGCGCATCCCGACCAGGCGATCCTTTCCATTACCGGTCCGCAGCCGCCGCTCGATGTGAGAAAAATCCTGGAAAAGCATCTGGGAATCTGGGAAAGGCACACCCCTCGTCGCCCCCGAAGTCGAGGGGACGTTGTTAAGTTTTTCACTTGTTTGGATAAAGCGGCGCAAACAACTGAAAAACTTAACAACGTCCCCTCAATTACAATTACACGGGGTGACGTCACTGTTCGTTCCAATTTTGAACAAGCCTATTTGATGATCGGATATCCCGCTCCGCGCGCCACCGATCCGGACCATATTCCGCTGAAGGTCCTGAATACGCTCTTAGGGGGTGGGATGAGCTCGCGGCTATTTATGGTCCTGCGCGAGGAGGCGGGCCTGGCTTATGAAGTCTCCTCGTTTTATCCGACGCGTCTGGAGGCCAGCCAGTGGGTCATCTACCTTGGTCTGCCCAAAGAAAAATTGCCGGCGGCCTCCAAGCGTTTGGATAATCTTCTCGAGCGCCTAGCGGAGCGCGGTCCATCGGTGGACGAAGTGCGGCAGGCCAAAGCGATGGTCCGCGGCGCCTTCCTCATGGACCGGCAAAGCCATCGCCGGCGGGGCTGGTATGAGGCGTGGTGGGAATTTTTGGGCCGCGGCGCGGGATATGACCAGGAGTTTCTGCGATCGGTCGATGCCGTGACGCCCAAACAACTGCAAACCCTTTTGAAATGCATCCTCAAACACCCGAGCGTGACCGTTAAGGTAGAACCGAAATGAAGAAGGCTTCTATTCCGATCGTCATTCCCCCCGGTTGCTGGGGGGGAATCCATCATGATGTTCGACCATGGTTCCCCCGCCAGTGGCTGCGGGGGATGACGATTTTGGGGAGTGTCTGTCTAATTTCAGCGCTTTTTCTGCGCGCCGCCGACTACGGCGACGCGTACGTGGATTCTTCCATCGGCGACGCCAGCCTCCTGAACCCGGTCCTCTTGTCCGATTCGGCGTCCGGCGACATCGCCGGTCTCGTCTTTAACGGCCTGGTCAAATACGACAAGAACATTCAACTGGTGGGCGACCTGGCGGAGTCCTGGAAGGTGTCGCGCGGGGGACTCGTGATTGTTTTTCATCTGCGCCAAGGCGTTCGCTGGCATGACGGGCAGCCCTTTACGGCGGAAGACGTACTCTTTACCTACCAGAAACTCAAGGATCCCAAGGTCCACACGCCCTATGCGAGCGACTTTGACGATGTACAGTCTGTCGTCGCGCCCGATCCGTATACCGTCCGCGTCACTTACCGGAAAGCTTTCGCGCCAGGGCTGGCCTCCTGGGGGATGGGAATTGTGCCAAAGCACATCTTTGAGAAGGGGGACTTCAACACGCATCCCGCCAACCGCCGGCCCATCGGCACGGGCCCCTACCGTTTTAAAGAGTGGAAGACGGACCAGTATATTCTTCTTGAAGCGAATCCCGATTATTTTGAGGGGAAGCCGTATCTTCAGCGCTACGTGTACCGGATCATTCCGGACCAGGCAGTGCAGTTCCTGGAAATGCGCAATCAGACGATTGATTCGATCACGCTTACACCGGACCAGTTTAAGGCCTACGACTCCATCTTCGAGCATCACCAGCGCTATCGTTACCCGTCGTTCAAATACGTCTATTTTGGTTTTAACCTGAAAAATGAGCTCTTCAAAGATTTGCGCGTTCGCCAGGCGCTGGCGTATGCAATCGACCGCCAAAGCATGGTTCAGGGGATCGTCCTGGGGCTGGGTCAACCGATCACGGGGCCTTTTCCCGTCACGTCCTGGGCTTATAATGCCGAAGTGAAGCCCATGCCGTGCGATCCCGCCCGCGCCAAGGCCCTTCTGGCCGAATGCGGATGGAAGCCGGACGCGTCCGGGCGGCTGATGAAGGATGGAAAACCGTTTGCTTTTACGCTCATGACCAATCAGGGGAACAAGGTGCGGGAGCTCTGCGCCGAGGTCATTCAGCAACAGCTGAAGAAAGTCGGGATCGACGTGACCGTCCGCATCATGGAATGGTCGACCTTCATCCATGAATATATCGACAAGAAGAACTTTGAGGCGATCGTGATGGGCTGGCAGCTGGGGCGCGATCCCGACAATTATGCGATGTGGCATTCGTCCCAGCAGAAGGAGGGGCAGTACAACTTTTGCGGGTATGAAAATCCGGAGGTGGACCGATGGCTCGTCGAGGCGCGCGAGACCTTTGACCCCGTCAGGCGAAAAGCGCTTTACCATCAAATTCACGCCCATATCGCCGCCGACCTTCCTTATCTTTTTCTCTATTGCCCGGACGAGTTGGTCGCTATTCATAAACGCATCCGTGGGCCGGAAGTCGCTCCCTTAGGGCTCGCATGGAATTTCCGCGAATGGTGGGTGCCAAAGAAGGAGCAGAGGTATAAAACGGTGATGACGCCATGACTAAGCACGTCATCCCCCGCGGTCTTTGGCGGGGGATCCATGGATCCCCGACAGTGGCATTCGGGGATGACGGCCTAAAAGTATGACCGCCTATCTCTCTCGTCGTCTTTTACATTTAATTCCGACACTCTTCGGTATTTCCCTCCTCAGTTTTTTTCTGATCCAGCTGGCGCCGGGGGGGCCGATCGATCAGATGGCGGATTTAAATCCGCACGTCACGCCTGCGGTCAAGGCGCGCATCCGCTCGGACATGGGCCTGGACCAGCCGATTCTCGTCCAGTATGGCCGCTGGCTCAAGCGCATCGCTTTTTTTGATTTCGGGGTCTCACTCAAGGACAACCGGCCCGTATTCAAGAAGATCACCGAACGCCTGCCGGCGACCCTGCTGCTCAATATCCTGTCGATCGGCCTCATGCTGCTTCTGGCGATCCCTATTGGTTTTTTTGCGGCGATCAAGCCGCGATCCTGGTTCGACAGACTGACGACGGTCTTCGTCTTTTTTGGATTTTCCGTGCCGACGTATGCGGTGGCTCTTCTCGCCATGATTGTTTTCGGCCTGCGGCTGGGCTGGCTGCCGATTTCCGGCCTTTCATCGCTAAACTGGGCGCCGGTTCCTGTGTGGATGAAAGTCTGGGATATGGCCAGGCATCTTCTCCTCCCGACCCTCGTGCTGGGACTGACCTCTCTGGCCGGTCTTTCCCGCTACATGCGCTCCAGTATGCTGGAGATCATCCATCAGGACTATATCCGGGCGGCCGAAGCCAAAGGCTTGACGTTCTGGCGGATTTACGGGGTCCATGCCCTGCGCAACGCACTCATTCCCCTGATCACGCTCTTTGGCCTGATGCTTCCCGATTTAATCGGCGGTGGCGTCATCATCGAGACCATCTTCGCCTATCCCGGCATGGGCCGGCTGGGGTACGAGGCGATCATGACCCGCGATTACAACCTGATCATGGCGATTACGGTCATTTCGGCGGGGCTGACGGTCGCGGGAAATTTCCTGGCCGACCTCCTGTACGCCTATGTGGACCCGAGGATCCGTTATCGATGATTTCCCTTTACCTTGAGCGTTTCCGGCAGAACCGGTTGGCTGTGGCGGGATTCCTTTTTATCGTCCTTTTGGCCCTCCTGGCGCTTTTTGCGCCCTGGCTTTGCCCGCACGATCCCCTGGCGCAGAACCTGGTTGAGCGCTTGCATGGACCGTCGGCAGCCCACTGGCTGGGGACCGACGACCTTGGGCGCGACGTGTTTTCCCGTCTTCTTCTCGGTACGCGCGTCTCGCTTTCCGTGGGATTTGTCGCCGTAGGGATTGAACTCGTGATCGGCGTGACTCTCGGTCTTTGCGCCGGGTTTTTTGGGGGGAAATTGGACACCCTTGTCATGCGCCTCGTGGATGTGATGCTCTCCATCCCGGCGATATTTCTCATTCTGGCGGTCCTGGCCTTCCTCGGGCCGAATATTTATAACGTGATGGTGATCATCGGGCTCACCGCCTGGCCGGGACTCACGCGTCTGGTGCGCGGGGAATGTTTGTCCATCCGCGAGCGGGAGTACATCCAGGCCGCGCGCCTCTCCGGGATCTCGACCGCGCGGATCCTTTTCGTTCATCTTTTGCCGAATGTTATTTCACCGATCCTGGTCAGCGCCACGCTGGGGGTGGGGGGAGCGATTTTGACCGAGTCCGCCCTCTCCTTCCTGGGCCTGGGCGTCCAGCCGCCTGCGCCTTCGTGGGGAAACATCCTTTCGATTGGCCGCGACTACCTGCATATGGCTTGGTGGCTGTCGCTCTTCCCGACCGTGGCCATCCTCGTCACCGTTTTGGCGTTTAATTTGCTGGGAGAAGGATTACGAGATGTCTTGGACCCACGAACATAATGTTGAGCATTGAAAATCTTTGCGTGGAGTACTATCGACGCGGGCAGGTGATCTCGGCCGTGCGGGATTTATCGTTGACCATTAACCCGGGTGAGACGGTGGGGCTTGTGGGAGAATCCGGCAGCGGCAAAAGCACGGTGGCTTTGGCCATCTTGCGCCTCATCCGCGCGCAGGAAGGTCGGATCACGGGGGGGAAGATTGTGTTTAAAGGGAGGAATCTGCTGGCGCTTGCTCAGGAAGAGATGCGTCAGGTCCGCGGCCAGGAAATCACGATGATTTTTCAGGATCCCTTCACGTCCCTCAATCCGGTCATGACCGTTCGCGACCAGATGCAGGAGGTTCTTGATGCGCATCCTTTATCGTCATCCCCCGCGGTTGTAGGCGGGGGACCCATGGATCCCCGGCCAGTGGCCGCCGGGGATGACGGTTTAAAAGAGGCCTTATCCCGCGTGCAACTCGACCCCAGTCGCGTTTTGAATTCCTATCCCCACCAGCTTTCCGGCGGGCAGCGCCAGCGCGTCATGATTGCGATCGCTTTGCTCTCCGGGCCCGCACTTGTTCTGGCGGATGAACCGACCACGGCCTTGGATGTGCTTGTCCAGAAGGATATTCTTGAACTTTTATTTCAACTCCAAAAGACTATGCAAATCAGTGTTCTGTTGATCTCTCACAACCTCGCGTTGGTGGCGCAATATACTCAGCGCCTGGCGGTCATGCGGCAGGGGAAGATTGTGGAAGAACAGCCTTCCAGGGATCTGTTTTACAACCCCAAAGACGCTTACACCCAGGAACTGATCCGCGCCATCCCCGCTATACCTCAAAATTGATATATTGCTCCGATAATGAAACTGCTTGAAATCCATCAAGTATCCAAGCGTTTCCCGATTGAAGGCGGGGTCTTTCACACACCGGTTGGCTTTGTTCAAGCGCTCCAAAACGTATCCCTGAGCATTGAGAAGGGGGACACTTTGGCGTTGGTGGGAGGATCGGGATGCGGCAAGTCGACGCTGGCGAAAATCATTGTCGGCCTGCTTGAGCCCGATGTCGGGGAACTCCTTTGGGAAGGCCGATCGCTTCAAAATTTCAACCGTTTGGAACGGGCCCAGCGAATTCAAATGATTTTTCAGGATCCCTATGCCTCTTTAAATCCGAAATTATCGATTGGGACGCAACTGAGTGAAGTTGTGCGTTTGGCTTCCTCCCCCCTGGTGGGGGAGGATACAGGTGGGGGGGGTAAGACGGCCAGAAACCCCCCATCCCAACCTTCCCCCACAAAGGGGGAAGGGGTTCATAAGCGCTGCGCCGAACTCCTGGACTCGGTCGGTTTGCCGGCGGACGTACTGTCCCATTACCCCTTCCAATTTTCCGGCGGCCAGCGCCAGCGCATCGCCATCGCGCGCGCTCTGGCGATGAAGCCGGAACTGCTGATCGCGGACGAACCCCTTTCGTCTCTTGATGTCACGACGCAGGCGCAGATCCTCGAACTTTTTGCGCGGCTACGGGCCTCCTATGGGCTGACTTTTCTTTTTATTACGCACGACTTGGCCGTCGCGTATCAGTTTGCGAATCGCGTGATCGTGCTTCAAGAAGGCCGGATCGTTGAAGAAGGGGCGGCTTCCTCGGTTTTAAGGAACCCCCAACACCTCTATACCCAATCCCTGCTGGCAGCCGTCCCCCGAATTCCATGCTGACCCTGCACGAACTGCTCGAACGCCAGGCTAGGGAGCGCCCCCGAGCGACGGCCCTGGCCTTCAAGGGACAGACGTGGTCGTACGCGGAGCTGCAGGAGGACATTGAACGCTGGGCGTCTGTTCTGGCCGCTCGCGGGGTTAAAGTGGGGGACTGTTTCGGTCTGGCGCTGAGGAACTCTCCCGAGTTTGTCATGACCTTCTTTGCCCTGGTGCGCTTGGGCGCGCGGGCGGTGCCGGTCAATTTTCTTCTGAAAGCAGATGAGGTCTCCTACATTTTCGATCATGCCGGTGTTGTCGGCGTCATCACTCAACCGGCGTTTCTGGAGAACGTCCTGGAAGCGCGCAAAAAGCTCCCGGGCCTGCGCGACGTCATCGTGACCGGCGGCGCGCGGGAAGGTGCGCTTTCCTTTGATGAGCTGATGAATGAAATGCCTGTGCCGGCGCCGGGCTTGGCGCGGTCGTCCGATCCCGGCGAAGTGGCGATGATCATCTACACCTCCGGAACGACGGGCAAGCCCAAGGGCGCGCTTCTGACCCACCAGAATTTCCTATGCAATGCGGAGCAAAGTTGCGCTATGGTCCCCTCGCTTAACCGCCGGGATGTGTTCCTCTGCCTTTTGCCCATGTTCCATTCGTTTGCCTGGACGGTCTGCGTGCTCCTCCCTATTTACTTAGGGTGCAAGGTGGTTATCATGGAGTCCATCCAGCCGTTCGGAGATGTCATCAAGCAGATCTTCAAGCAGCGCGTGAGCGTCTTCGTGGCGGTGCCTCCCATCTACGCGGCGCTCTTACGGGTGCCGTTCTGGCGGCCGATGCGCTGGATCAACCCCTTGCGCGTCTGCATTTCGGGGGCGGCGGGCCTGCCGGCGCCCGTCCACGCGAAGTTCGAGAAAAAATTCGGCGTTCCGCTCATGGAAGGATACGGCTTGACCGAAGCGAGCCCCGTCGTGGCTCTGAATCCCGAGAACAAACGTATGGCGGGATCCATCGGCAAGCCCGTGCCGGGCATCGAGCTTCGGATCGTTGAGGAATCGGGAGCGGACGTGCCCCCGGGCGAGGTGGGGGAAATCTGCATCCGCGGCGGCAACGTCATGAAGGGGTATTACCGCCAGGAAGAGGCCACGCGGGAAGCCTTCCTCGATCCGGAGCGGCGCTGGCTGCGAACGGGAGACATGGGTTTTATCGACTCCGACGGATACGTCCATATTTCCGACCGCAAGAAGGATATGATCATCGTCAAAGGCCTCAATGTGTACCCCAAAGAAGTGGAAGACGTTCTCCTGTCCCATCCGGCGGTCCAGGAAGCGGCGGTCGTCGGCGTTGCCGATGAGACCGGCGATGAGCTCATCCGCGCCTTCGTGGCCTTGAAAGAAGGCAAGTCGGCGGACAAACAGGAGCTCCTCAAGCTCTGCCGTGGAAAACTGGCGCCGTACAAATGCCCCAAAGATCTTGAGATTCGAGAAGAATTACCTAAGAATACATTAGGGAAAATATTAAAAAGGGTCCTCCGCGATGAAATGCGAAAAGGAATGTAAATATTTCGCCAAACGTTTTGCGACTCCCATTTACCTGGTCGGCGGTCCCGTTCGCGACGGCCTTTTAAGTCGTCCCTGCCATGACTGGGACTTCGTCTGTCGCCATGCCCGCCAGATCGCCCTCGGCCTGAGCCGCAAGCTCCGCGCCACATTCGTCGTCTTGGACGAACAGAACCGCATCTACCGCGTTGTTCTGCCTGACAAAGTGACCTTGGATTTCGCCGAATTGCAGGGCCGCACCATCGCCGAGGACCTCAAGCGCAGAGATTTTACGATCAACGCGATGGCCGTTCCGCTCGCGAACCGCGATCTCTTGATTGATCCTTTCGGCGGTCGGCGGGATCTTAAGAGCGGAACGATCCGCGCTGTTTCCGAGAAAGCGTTCACCGACGATCCGCTTCGGCTCCTGCGGGCCTTCCGTTTCCAGGCGCAGTTCCAGTTCACCATCGAACCCAGGACCCTGCGCTGGATCAGGAAGCATCATGACAGGCTGTCCAAGGTCTCCGCCGAACGGATCAGGGAAGAGCTCCTGCGGTTTTGGAAGCAGCCCAGCTCAAGCGGTTCCCTGCGAAGGATGGACCGTGCGGGGCTTCTGCCTATGATATTCCCTGAAGTGGAAGCCTGCCGTCGCGCCGCAGTCCGGTACTACGGAAAGGGAGGGGTCCTTAAGCACGCCTTTGCAACGGTGGAGAATCTGGAGTGGCTATTGACGAAAGGAACTATAGGGGCCGGCCTTGTGCCGGCCCGAAATCGCATTGCGGGCGGGTACAAGACCCCCCCCTACGATGCCTATTTGAACGATTCGATCGGAGGCTACCCTCGCTCGGCGTGGCTAAAATGGGCCGCGTTCCTGCACGATATCGGAAAGCCGGCCACCGCCAAACTCATCAAAGGAAGACTGCGTTTTTTTGAACACGAGCACGCCGGCGCCGAAATGGCCATGCAGGCGGCGCGAAGGCTGCGCTGCAGCCGGCAGGAAACCCAACGGCTCGGGCTCTGGGTGCGCAACCACATGCGGCTGGGGAATCTCGCCGCCGCGTCGCGGGTCACCGACAAGGCCCTTTCGCGTTTTTTCCGCGATCTTGGGGAAGACGGGGTCGGGATGGTGCTGGTCTCCCTGGCGGATCACTACACTTATCTTTCGAAGTCGCTTTGGGGAAAGGGCAAAGACCCTGTGGAGAAAATGGGCGATGAACTCCTCCGCTCCTTCTACGACCGCCGCGAAGAAATCCTTCCCGAGAGGCTCCTGAACGGCCATGACCTCATGCGTCAGCTGCGCATAAAATCAGGACCCCAGGTGGGGAAATTATTGGCCGCCATCCAAGACGCGCAAGCCGAAGGGAAGGTGCGAACAAAAGAAGAAGCGATTGCGTGGGTCAGGCGGAAAGTAAAGGTTGGAGTTTCGCCCAGGCGCGGTCCCAGTCGATCGGTTTGAGAATATAAGCCCGCGCACCGGAAGCGAATCCCTTGTCCACATCGGCGACCCTATCCGTGGCGGTCAGCATAACGAGGGGGATGTCCTTCGTTGCTTCGTTGGCTTTTAAATTTCGGATCAGCGTGAATCCATCCACCCCCGGCATCGCGACGTCTGAAATGACGAGATCGGGCTTATTTTTTTCCGCCCAGAAGTAGGCTTTTTCCGGATCGGTCATCGCCACCACCTTATAGCCTTTGGTGGTCAGGAATTTTTCGACGACCAATAGAATGAAAGGGTCGTCGTCCACCGCCAGGATCGTCTTGCTCATCAGGGCCGCGGCTGCAGGAGAGACTGAAGTTTGGGCCAGGCCGTTTCCCAGTCGAAGGGCTTCAGCAGGTAGGCCTGGGCGCCCGAGGTAAATCCTTCTTCCACATCCGCCATTTTGTCCGAGCCGGTCAGAAGAACGAGGGGAATTTGGCGCGTCACTTTGTTGTTCTTGAGTCCCTTGAGCAGCGTAAAACCATCGAGGGCCGGCATGGCGATATCGGAAATGATGAGATCCGGTTGATTGTGTTCCGCCAGCGAATACGCGGTTTCCGGATCGGTCGTGGGAAGGACATGAAAGCCTTTCGCCTTCAATTGCCGCGACAAAAGGTCGACGATATAGGGATCGTCGTCCACGATCAAAATCGTTTTTGGCGTGTTTTCCATGGGTTTACGAATGATATTTATCCGGTGTTCGAGGGAATTGCAAGGAAAATCTCCGTTGACATTTCGTTGAGAAACCTCTTGCAAAAGACGAAAACACCTTATAAATAAGCTTCAAGATGATGGATAACCTTGCCGCACCGAAAGTCACAAAAGTGCTCATCGTCGAAGATGAGCCCGCGCAGCTGCAGATGACGCGCAAAGCGCTCGAAAGTCACGGCACATTCCATCTGGCCTTCGCCCAGAATGTCCAGGAAGCGTTCCAACGCCTGACTGAGGAGCTTCCCGATCTCATCGTGATGGATCTGGGTCTGCCGGATGGCGACGGTCTGGATGTGACCCGGCGCTTGCGCGAAGAAGAGCGCACCCGCTGGGTCCCCGTCATCATCCTGACCGGCCGCTCGACGATCGTCGACAAGATCACCGGGCTGGAGGTCGGAGCGGATGATTATCTCACCAAGCCGTTCGATCCCGGGGAACTGGTCGCGAGGGTCCGCGCCGTCCTTCGGCGCAAGCAGTCCCTGGGGCCGGTCACGGATTTTGAAAGCAACGGGTTCAAGATCAGCGCGGATCGCCGCCAGGTCTGGTTGAACGACACGGCCGTCGCGATGACGCCCAAAGAATTCGATTTATTGCTGATGATGGTTTCCAAACGCGGCGCCGTGGTCACGCGCGAGGACATCAGCCAGGTCATCTGGGGAAAAACCGCGGAGGAGTCGGCCCGCACCCTCGATACCCATATCTGGCGCCTGCGCAGCAAGCTGGGCGATTTCGCCGACCGCATCGAGACCGTCGGGAAGAACGGATATCGATTTAATTCGTAATTATTTTGGGTTTTGGGTGTTGATGTACTCTTCGATCGCGCGGACGGTCCGCTCGCAGCCCTTCTGAGCCATTTCCAGCATCTCTTTCACGTCGCTGCCGACCTGGCCGAACATCCCGCCCAGCACCATGCCGATCGAGCCCTGCACCGCGGTGAGCGGCGTCCGGAGGTCCTGGTTTAACTGGGGCATGAAATTCGCCATCCATTGGTAGAGCCGGCAATGGGCCGACAGTACCGCGCAAAGCGCTCCCGCGGAGCGTAATTCCGCTTCCTGCGGAAGATGCTTCTCCTTCTTCGAAAAGGGCCCCAGGACCAGAATTCCCAGAACGCGCGTTTCTCCTGAAACGGGCGCCAGAATAAATTTTTCATCCTTCGTCGGGTGCGGCTTTAAACAGGCGGCCAGGGCCCCCGTGGACGCTGAGTCATCCAGTTCAATCACTTCATTCCTGGAAAAACACCGGGCCAGGGGGCCCTCCGGCGCGACCGACAAGGACGACAATTGATCAAACGGGATCCCATCCGCCGCACGCACGCGCAAGAGGCCGCCGTCATCCGCCTGCAAAAACAGGCAAACCTGGGTTTTCCAGGTCGTCCGGAGCATCCCGACCGTGGCGTTCAAGATCGAATCGAAACTCGGCGGTGTGTTTTCCATGGTCTAGGCTCCTAGAGAAATTCCGAGAGGCATTAGAATTTCATTAATCTGACTGATGAGGGTCATCGGATCAAACGGTTTGGCCAGGTAACCGTTCGCGCCCAGGGCCATCGCTTCCTGAATTTCGGCGGGCATCGAACGGGCGGTCAGGAAAATCACGGGGATGGACCGCGTTTCGGGATCGGCCTTCAAGGCTTTGCAGATGTCGAATCCGCTCATTTCCGGAAGCATCACATCCAGCAGGATCAGCCCGGGAGGGTCGGCTTTGGCCATCGGAAACACCTGATCCCCCTGAAAGGTGATCGAAACGTCGCATTTCCCCAGGCGCGTCAGCACCATCTTTAGAATGACCTGAATATCCGGGTCGTCTTCGGCCACCAAAACCTTCATACGGCTGGTTTTTAGCCCTGAAATTGCTGAAAAACAAGTGGAAACTTCTTCTTAGGAAAGAAATTGCTTCAGGTAGCGTTCGGCTTCGGCGAGAAACCTCTGTTACGGTTCTTTCTTTTGAAGCGCGGTCAGGAACGCCTGGACGATGGCAGGAAATTGCTGGACACTCGCGAAGACCGCCTCGGCAAGGGACTCGTCGTACGTGTGCGACGTTAAATTCCGCGCGTCCAGCGCTTTAAACCAAGATTCGGGATCCTCAACCCATCCCAGCTCAAAGGCCCGGCGGATGGCGTCCTTCGGACTGCGCGACGAAATTCCTTTCAGCGTGCCGGCGGCCTGCATCGTTTTCCAGCTGAGTTCAAACACGTACTCAAAACGTTGGATGGCGGCATCGCGAATAAAGGCGTTTTTAGGCTGGGCCAGCGCCGCCTTCAGCGTCCCAACGGCTTTTTCAAGCAACTGCTTGTCCGCCTCATAGCGGGCCCGAGGATTCACCATGGGACAGCGTCCGCCATCGCCAGAGACCGGAACGCGGGCGTCGTGGAGGCTAAATCCACGATGTCCACGCGATAGGGGATGTCGCTGTCTTCCAGGTCGCCCCGGATTCGTTCCAGGATGGCGCCATTGATGCGCCTTCCCATGTCCAGAGCCACATCGAAGTCAGACACAGACGTAAACGTCCCCGAGGCGCGGGAACCAAACAGGCGAATCTGAAGCGGCCCGGAGGGAATAGAGCGCCGGATAATCGCAACGATTTCTGCGCGCGCTTGATCAGGGGTCATCATCAACAAAAGTCTAACATCCGCTGTTCGAAACATCAAGTCGGACCCTCCCGCCCCCCAGCGCTGGAATTCTCTCGAGGTTGTGCCTTTCCGGGGGAGGAGTCTGCGGAGCGAGACTTTCTGGGAACCGAGGATTACGGAATGGCCGTGGTGGAATCGACCTGCAGCTCGAAGTTGGACGTTTGAATGCTGTGACTGACAAGGTCATTGTAGTAGAGCAGAACGTTCGCATTGGCGCTCACCGTCATCGGTCCGTCCGTGCGGACCACCCCATCAAGCGTCCAGTAAGGATTCGACGCGCTTGGCGCGATATTCAAACTCCCGTTCGTATAGAGAAATCCCTGAAAATCCAGATTGCGGGTTGTCGTCCCATTGCAGGGACTCGCGCCCCCGCAGGTGAGGTAGGGATCTTCCAGACCCGCTGTCGGAGGAATGCGGATGGAAGGCGAGGATGTGTTATCTGGAGGCGCGTCTCCATCGCCAAGGGTCAAGGTGCCGCCGCCAAAGGCGGTCGTGCCGTCAACGATAAAGGCACCAGCAGTCGGCAAGATCAGAGAGGGCTGAAGCATAGCATTCCCTTCTACATAGATGACGCCATTAACAGGGACCGAATATCCGCTGAATACGGCAGCTTGTCCGGCAGGTACTGTAAAGAGGCAACCCGTACGAGTAATCCCACAGGGACTGGGACCAGGAGAACATGCTGGCACAACGGTGCAGGAAGTCATATCGCCTATGGCTTGGTTTTGATAGTTAGTGAGATTAATCACAGGGTCAAATCCCGGAGATGTATAGGCCCAGAATTCTTTTTGATCCGAGAGGGTTTTAGCGGGGGTCGTTTCAGAACGGACAAAAGATGTTCCAGTGATGCCTCCGGCGGAGAACTTTCGCGGCCGCTGCTGGGTGTCCATGACTCCTGCGAGCGTCCAGATATCCGTGGCCACGTTGTCCCTGACGACGGCCGGCCCCAACTCCACCTCCAGCACGCCGCCGTTAGCTGGTATCAAGGAGGGATCGGTCATGCTGATAAGGACCGGAAAATTGGTTTGGCCGGGGCTGGCGACCTGACCGTGGTTAATCGTGATCTTCTTGCGATACTGCCAGTTACTGTTGTACCAGGCGGCGGGCCCTATTCCGGGGAGCTGTTCTTCCGAACCTTCCGAGAAGAACGTCGACGGCGAGCTCTGGTTGTTGTAGTCGGTATGGTTCCAGTCCGCCGAGCGGGCGGTATTGGAAATTCTGACTTCATCGATCGAGCCGTTAAAATATTCTCTATCGGGCGTCGAAAAAGGATAGTTCACCCAATTTACTTCTTCACCAATCGCGCGGAAGGATGGTGAGGTGCTTGTAGTCATGTGCCCCGTTCCCGGCGTAGCGGATGGGTATTCCGTGCCATCGACATACGCCGTGAAGTGATTACCCGCCTGGTCTAATTCGGCGATGACATAATGCCACGTATTATCAGCGATATTTTTTGTCGTCGCCACATCTGTGAAAGGAGGAGACCCGAAGGTGTAGTCATACCTCATTAAAGGACAAAAGCAACCGGGGACGACGTTATCCCCGCCGTTATAGCCAACCGACAAATCAAAAACTGGCCACCCAGGATTATTATTGTCGCGCAGGGATACGATAGTGCCATAACTGGCGCCAGAGTTCATTTTGACCCAGGCTGAAACGGTCAATCCTTGGTTCACTGATACATCCAGAGTAGAACTATTTCCCAAACTCACAAAACCGTAGCTACTTCCGTTATAAAAGCTCCCTGCAGTACCAACCTTACCCACGCCCGCGCTTAAGTTGTTGTTTGTTCCTGGATTATTGAGAGTAGAATCGGCGCTGGTACCGCTGCCGGCGTCCGTCATATGCCAAACCGCTTTGTAATTCGCGTCCCAGACGCCGGTCGGGTTCACAGCTCCCTGGTCGGAGGATACGCCGGCGTAGCCGTAATACATATAGAAAGACGTATCGGTGGTGGGCGATAAACTTGGGACTTGCACCCACGCGACAAGCTGGCCCGTCGACGGCGAGTAGGATTCTCTTTCATAGGGGAGTACCGAGGTTCCGTTCGAATCCGTGAACAAAAGGTCCCAGGCGTTCGAATTTCCCATATGGCCGCCCAGGGGGGGAGCCTGGGCCATATCCAGGGCGGCCGGAGCGGACAAGCCCGTGGGCAATTTGGCGCCGACCGTACGCTGGCTCACAATCGTTGAGATCGAGCTTCCCGGGGTGGGAATCAAATGTCCAAGGGTGTCGAGCGCTGCCCCGGGCTTTACGATGAGCTGATCCTGATAGGTTTGGAGGAGGCCGGCCACCGGTCCTTGCGTGCATAAGACGGTAAAGTATCCGCCTTTCTGGGAGCTTGGGAAGGGATGTATGCCGTCAAAATTAAGTGCCGGAGTACAGACTAGACTGCCTTGCGAGGTCAGCTGCTGGATGGCGAAGGCCACGCCTTCTTCGGCGATGGTCCGGCCCATCAGCCGTTTCTGCGAGGTGACGCCGTGCAGGGTGGCGTGCTGGTTCATGAAGATGATGGCCGGTATGGAAATCAGGAGGAGCAGCAGGACCATGACGGCAATCAGGAGCGCCTGCCCCTCACGTTTCATTGAGACTCCACCATGTGGACGATCTGATTGGGCAGGAAAACGGTATCGGCATTGGACTGATTCCCCGTCGCGTCCAAGGGGGCGGCCATCTGCAGGGTGACGGACACAACGCCGGGGTCCTGGGAGCTCCCGGCAAACATTAAGCCGACGACGTTGGAGGCCAACGTCCGCCGCGGTTGAGCTCCTGCTGTGGGAGCCGGGGGAGAGAGGGCAAACTCCTGCGTGAAGATCATGCCCCCATCGAGGAAAATCGTGTAGGCGGTCGCTCCGGAAGGGAGCGCCGTTTGAAGAACGAAATCCACCCGGCAGTTGGGGACGATGGGCGTGGCGGCCGGCGTCGAAATGACCAGCGACCGGGCCCTCCCGTTGCGCAGGCGCTCCACAATCGTGTCCAAGGCCATGCGGGAGTTGATGACCCCCTGCTGGCGTACTTGCGTGCGGTGGTAAAGGGGGAGATTGCTCGAGAAAAACCGGGCGATGGGGATGAGGACAAGGGCGGCGATCGCGACGGTCAGCATCAATTCGATCAGGGAATACCCCTTCATCTCGTCACCAGGCTTTCCGTGTCGTAGACCTGTGTGGCCCCCCCGTAAGTCCAGCTGACTCGCACGTGAACGGACTTCAGACCGAAGTCCGGACCGGTAGGGGAGGAAGGATATGACGTCAGAGGGTTATTGGGGCAGTAGGATGCCCAATTGCCGGCCGTTTGATTGACCAGATTGATGCAGGACTGTCGCGTGTAGGTCACCCCGTCTTCCGTGAAGGTGCTATCAGGCGTCATCCCGGCCAAGTCTATGGTGCAATCGCAAGTGGTGGTGCCTGTCGTGAGGAATGAGGCGGGGTTCGTCAGTGGGATCTGGGCGTAAGGCTGTGCTTTGAGCCGCTGGATGTCGGCGGCGGCAAAGTTCGAGGCCACCCAGCGGTGGCGGTTGTTGGTGATGTTGGCCGCGCTTTTGGGAAAAAGAATGGAGATCGCCGCCACCGTCGCGACCGCGAGGGCCACCGCCAGCAGAAGCTCCAGCAGGGTCACGCCTCTGACGTCATTCCGCATGCCCAAGGGGGTTAGGGACAGGTATCGCCGGTTCGGGTGGCTCCCGGGGATACGAGTCCTCCCAGGAGGGTACTGCCTGTTTCGGGTCTTCGAGAATACGTGATCGCGTTCCCTGAAGCCACGGGTTTCCAGGTGGTCAGGTAGTAGGCTGTAGCCGAACTGCTCTGGGCGGGAAGATTCAGCGTCGCGGTCCCGTCCGATCCGGCAACGATGGAATAGGCTGTGGTGTTCGAGCCCACCCCGATCGTCGGAGGCGCGGAGGGGGCGGGGATACCTGGAGGCGTAATCAGAACGAGCGTGCCGGGGACGCATCCGCTCACCGTGAGCGTGCCGAGTAAGCCCTGGATGGTAAAGTCAACCTCTTTTGGAAGAGTCGTGACCAGGCTCTGGGATGGGCCGGCTGTTTGGTTGCGCCCCAGCGCCGGGGCGACGAAATAGGGGCCCGCGAACAATCCTGAGAACGTATAGCTGTACGCGCCGCCCGTGGAACTCATCACCGTCTGCAGGACCTTGCCGTTCTGGTCGCGCAACTCGATGGGGACCCCGCTCAGATTGGCGCCGTTTTCAGTCGCCAGCACGTTGCCGCAGATGGTGTTTCCTATGCCCCCGCAGGCCGAAGCGGCGGAAGTGGTGGTGGTGGTCGACGATGTCGTCGTGGAACCTCCGCCGGTCGAGGATGTGGTGGTCGTCGTGGTCGTAGTAGTTGTTGTCGGGCAGGGCAAGCAGTTGCCCGAGCCGTCGCATCCGCAGCCGGAACAGCAGCCCGGCGGGCAGGAACAACCGACACTACTGCAGAAACTACCATCCGTTATGCAGCCAGGAATGGTTGTGGTGGTGGTCGAACCAAGACAGACGCAGTCGGTGGTGTTGCAGTCTCCGCCGCCGCCGCCGTTGCATGAAGCGTCGGACGACTTGCATACGGGCAAGCAGCGCGTCTGGCTGCCCCAAGGGGTGCAACTGATGTGGTCTAAACAAACCATAACAGGCTCACAGCAGTTAGGATTAATAGAGCAGTCGCCGCCAGGGGAGACGCACGGCATCGTCGTCGATGTCGTGGTGCTTGACGTTGTCGTCGACGTAGTCGTCGTACTTGTCGAAGTCGTGCTGGTGGACGTCGAGGTGCTGGTCGTCGATGTTGTGGTTGTACTGGTTGTAGTAGTC
>Ga0182027_10002561_pt1 | contig 29338 bp, 28 predicted proteins | sample 712E1DmetaG_FD_121300 | JGI IMG/M metagenome (GOLD analysis project Ga0182027, IMG submission 121300) | Permafrost microbial communities from Stordalen Mire, Sweden - 712E1D metaG (Illumina Assembly) | ecosystem: Environmental > Terrestrial > Soil > Wetlands > Permafrost | place: Sweden...
ATATCTTTAAGTTACGCAGCTCTTGCATCCGCTGAGCAATTACAGTATCTGATAGTTTTTTAGCCATTGTCTTTGTTTTTGACTTACGAAGACCATTTTACCATACAGGCAGTGAGCAGTTACATACGATATACTTGTTATAATGCTTATCATATGTTATAATTATATTTATTATTTAGTAGGGTTGATTTATGAGTACCGAAAGTTTACCTCAAGATTATTTACATGAACCTGAATATGAAAAAGCTAACGTGGTTAGCTTTGAGGATTATCGCCGGCTTTGTGATTCTACTGATAGTTTCCGGCGCTTGGGTGTACTAGATGAAGGGCAATACTATGACGGATTAAAAGATCCCCGGACAGTATATTGTCGTTATGGTGATAATTTAGTCCCCCTTTTAATGCCATTGGAATACGAGGATGGTTATGATAAAAATCGTACTCGCCAATTAACACAGAAAAACCAGCCATTCCTAATGGTTACTCCCTCAGAACTGTTAAGCGGCAAAGAGCTAATGTTTAATGAGGGCACAGGGGTATTGGTCTCAGACATGGCTGTAGTAGTTGAGATACCGGCGGCTAAAACAACGGATATTGATGATTATGCCAATAATGCAGTTAGATTATTAGCTCCTTTTGGGAATTTTGTTTCCAAAGACTTCCTTGACCCACGAATAGACGATCCTGACGGTCAGGCATCGTCCATGAGTATTTTCTCTTTTTCATTCGCACCAAGTGAAGCAATTTCTACTACTTACAGTGATCAAGTTTCATTTGATGAAGCTTACGAAAGAATAAATTCCGAGAGTAGATTACCGGAAAAGCCAGAAACAAATAGTAATGCTACATATCTATATAACTCTGGGGATTTAAGAAATAATCCTGAGTTAGTGGACAAACTTTGGGAAATATCTCAAAAAGGTTTTGGCGAGGTATTGGGCCAATACCATCCTGTATCCATGGAAGAGTCAAGGGATTTCTTTGAAGAACAAATTTTTGGTAAAAATAGTTTTACGGGCGTAAGATTTTCAAACGGTGAACCAGCATGTTTTGGTACTTTGTGTTTGGATATCGAGAATTGTAATTGGCTAAATTCAAAATCGACTGTTCTGCAAGACTTTTTTAATTTAGCTGCTAAAGAAAAAGAATTGACAGGTATATTTTCAGAAATAATCAGTAACGGCCAAAGGGGAGCTTTATTATCTCCAGATGTAGTAGCCATCTTTCTGAAGCTGTCAGCAAGAACAGGTAGAAAATGTAGAGCATTATTTGAGTCTACAAATTTATCAGAAATGTATATACCAATGATCTTAGATCGATCCATGAGGCACTGCAGGGATATTGTCCAAAGTGGCCCAACTAAACCGCTAAATAAGTTATATTACAAGTTTCTGGTTAAGAATAATCCCGTTAAGCCGGAGTAAGTGTATATCTTTTTAAATATTTTACTGGCTGCAGACGCTGTTTATGAATTCGTAAACCTTGGATGCCTAGATCCTGTTCCAAATTTACATAAGTAATTTTCTTCTCATGAAGAATTCTTATAATTTGAGAAAATGTAAAATCAAATATGTAGTTATACGCGTAGTTACACTTTAAGTTATTAACAATTGCATAGCCGTTTTCAGGCAGAAGCTGATATAGCGAAAAAGCACAAAGTTTTCCAGTAATAAATATACCAACACAGTTTACGCTTAGTTGATCAGCATATCTTAGGTAAGCATCTAAAGCTGCTCCTTCAAGTTGTGCTTGCTGGTTTTGTCGATAGGTAGATTCCCAACAATGCAGGCTATTAATTAGCAGTACTTTGTTTGAAAGATTTTTTACGTCAATGTTTAGTACTGACAGGTCTTCCGAATAACTTCTTCTAAATTTACTTAGAGCATTCCTATATTTAACGTATGAGCTTCCGGTAGCGCTATACATGGCTTCTATGTCATAAATATAATCATTATTATTTACGTCTTCTTTATAGTGTATATACCTTGATTCCGTAGGAAATAAATTCTTAATTACCACTTCTGGCACCATAACAATTTTCGGTTCTATGTCGTGAAGCTTCTGCCATTTAAAAAGTTGAGAAATAGCATTCGAGCATTCCCCACACCCAATCAAGCAGTATTCTTCTTGCCTATCAAACGGATTATTTATTCTTAAAATAATGCAGTTATCGCAATTTGATATGCCTATTTCGTTTTGGGTGTTGTACCATATCCATAGATTGTTAAAACTGAAATCGGAATATGGTCCTAATTTCTTATAGAAAAGGTCATAAGCATCTTTATCTTCTAATGTTAAATTTTTAAAAGTTGGGAAATTTGGGATGTTATGCATTTGTATTAAAAAGTTTATACTTAATAAATAATATCAAATAAGTAAATTAATAAATTATTAAGTTCAAAATCTAAAAATGAGTCCTGCTCTATATATAACCTTATATGTTGTCGTTATACTAGGCTTTTTTCTGGTATCAACTCTTGTTATAACCCGCAGGCGAACTTTATATTATAGAAACTTTGCGACTCTGACTTTTCTAGTCGGTTTTTGGCAATTATTACAATTGTTATCCCAAATATTTTATGCTCAACCGAATATTGCATCCGTTTTATTCAGGTTTTCAGGTTTTTTTGCAAGTCTTGCTGCATTATCTTTTATCCACTTTTCGTATTCTTATGCCGGTCATCGATTTAAAAATAATATATATACTTTTTTAGCTGTCGCCGTAGGCTTGGCTGCCATTGCTTCTAAAAGTTTATCTGGGGCACAAATAACGGAAACCGGTATAGCAGTAAAACAAATAGACGTTTTATACATTGTGCTACTTGTTTTTGTTATGTTGTGTTTTATTCAGGGGCTAATTGTAATTCTGACTGATTTTATTAAAAGCCATGATAAGTTACAGCGCCGCCGAGATATTATTTTGCTTTTTGCAATTTTTCAGGCTGTTGTTGAAATAGTACTTTTCAGTTTTCTTGCACCCAACAGCTTGTCAAACCAAATAGTTATTCCTTTTGCCTGTTTGATAACAATTTTAATAATTGCATATGGCATGATTCAATATAAACTCTTTGATATCAGGTCATTCGTAGTTAGAGCGATAGCTTACATTCTGACATTTTCGATTACGGCACTTATCTATCTAGCTCCAGTTATCCTTTTGAGTACATATTTACTCCATGCATCACTATCGATTCCAACTATTATTGTCTTGGCAATCGTTTCTTTAATAGTTGCCGTCTCTTTTCATCCCCTCCGCATCAAGTTTAATAAAGCAACAAATGAATTATTTTACCGTGATTACTACGAACCCCAGGATGTGCTTGATAAAATTAGTAGCCTTTTAGTGAGGACCGTAGATAAAGAAGAGATACGCAATCAATCTGCACATATATTGATGGGATCAGTAAAACCTCAGATGCTTACTTATGCATTAGATGCCGACAAAGGGCCTGACCAGCATCTACTTGATAGGTTACATAGAAGCGATATGAATGTTATATACGTTGACGAAGATTCCTTAGATAATAAAAATCCGTCTTTGCTAGAAGAACTAAGAAAAAGAGACATAGCTTTATCTGTCAGGCTTCGTACAAAAGGAGAGAATATTGGTTTTTTACTGTTCGGGAATAAACAATCAGGGTCAAGGTATACAACTGTTGACATCAGATTATTAACAGCAGTTGCCGATGAATTGTCAATTAGTTTGCAGAACGCTTTAAGGTTCGAGGAAATTAAACAGTTTAATATTACTTTAACGCAAAAAATTGATGCCGCTACTTTGCAATTACGACATGCCAATCAACGCCTCAAAGCTTTAGACGAAACAAAGGATGACTTTATCAGCATGGCTAGCCATCAATTAAGAACACCTTTGTCAATAATCAAAGGCTACCTGGACATGGTTATAACCGGAGATGCCGGCAAAATCAGCGATAAACAGAAAAGTTTCCTTTCCCAAGCTCTGACTAATTCCGAAAGGATGGTTAATCTAGTTGCTGAGTTACTTAGCGTGTCACGTATTACATCTGGCAAATTTTCAATTGAAACAACTCCTGTCAACCTAGCAAATCTTATAGACAATGAGGTCAAACAATTAAAGAACCTGGCCGAATCTCATAATATTGAACTAACTTTTCATAAACCCGAAGATTTCCCTTCGTTGTTGCTTGATGAAGATAAGACAAAGCAAGTAGTGATCAATTTCATTGATAACGCTATTTATTATTCCAAGCCTAAGGGCGGAAAAATTGATGTGCAGTTAATAAATAATAATGATGTCGAATTAAGAGTCGTGGACAATGGTATAGGTGTGCCTGAAAAAGAGAAAAATAATCTGTTTACAAAGTTTTACAGGGCAAAAAATGCTAAAAATGTTAGACCTGACGGTACTGGTATTGGGCTATACCTTGCAAAATTTGTAATTTCCGAACAAGGAGGAGAATTGATATTTGAAAGTAAAGAGGGGATGGGTAGCACTTTTGGGTTTAGCTTTAAAAAAGACAAGATCGTATCGAACAAGAGTGTTGCTAAAAATCCTGGCGCTTAAATGACTTTAGGTATATAAAAAGTGTATAAGTATAATTAAGAAAGAATTTTAAATTATGCCTAGAAAAAAACGCTTACTGATAGTTGACGATGATCAAGAAATTACTAACATGTTTAGTACTTACTTTAACAAAAGAGATTTTGTTACAGAGGTTGTCGATAATGGAGAAAATGCCCTAGCAAGTACTTTATTATTTAAACCTGATTTGATAATTCTAGATATAATGATGCCTAAAATAAACGGTTTTGACGTTTTAGATATTCTGAAGAATACTGCCAAAACATCTTATATTCCAATCATAGTAATCACGGCACTTGGTAGCAAGGAAGATATTGAAAAAGCTAAAAAACTTGGCGCTGATGCATATTTAGAGAAATCTACTGTCAGTCTTGATACTATACTTGCCAAAATTAACGAGCTTATTTAAATAGCTGGAATCTAGTCAGGTATTTTAACTTTATCCTGATTTTGTTCTTGCCAAGAATTAATATTCTTAACCAAACTATCAATGTCTTCTAGGTGTTGTTGAGGGCTGCCAGCGTTTTGGCAGAGTTGTTTATAATGACTTAGTAGTTGCGGTAGTAATTTATCTTTACCGCGGAATAATATAAGCGGTTCGTCTTGAGGAATAGGTGTCCCATCAAGTTTAGTAATTTCGCCGGTTGTTTGATATTTTGAATCAATTTGCCTCATAATTGTCCTCCAAATGACAATTCTATCTTAGCATAGGTACCTTTTTATGTTTTATTTTTAGGTTATTACTCAGTAGTATTAGTAATGGCATTGTAGTCAGGAGTGGTAGGTTGAGGAAATGATACTGTGAATGTTGAACCTTTCCCTAACTCAGAGGCAACTTTAATACTGCCATGTTGAGCTTCAGTAATTAGTTTCGTTACGTACAGACCTATACCAGTGCCAGCATAATCATATTCCATGATGTTAGTACCCCGATGGAACTTGGTAAACAATTTGTTCTGCTCATCGGCCGATATGCCAATACCTGTATCATGAACTGTTATAACTAAAGCAGAGTCATGCAAAGCAATAGAAAAGTCTACTTGGCCGGCTTGGTCTGTAAATTTGATAGCATTGTCAAGTAAATTGCGAATTACTGCTCTAATGTGTTCTGAAGAGACATTAACAACTGCTGCCGGATCATTTATTCTCCAATTCAACGCAATGCCTTTTTGAGCGGCAGCAGAATCAAATGATTCGCGTAGATTGTTCGATACCAGATCAGTAATAGTAATATCTTGCATCTCAAATGCTTCATTATTGGCTTCAATGCTAGCAATAGTTAACATATCTTCTGCGAAAGATCCAAGGCGAGCAGCGCTTCTACTAATACTTCGAATTATTTTTGCGGTTTCTTGCGGCAAACTGGAAGTTTTTAGTAAATCGATATTGCCTTTGATTATTGTCAGTGGAGTACGTAAATTATGTGAGGTAATTGTGATAAATTCGTTTTTTAAGCTATCAACTTGCTGTAACTTAGTAATATCGGCTAGTAATCGTTGACTCATTGTGTTTACGCTTTTAGCTAGATCGCCTATTTCATCTTGACGAGCGACATCAATGGTTTGGTCATATTTACCCTGGCTGATGATCAGCGCCTGCCGACTGGCCAGCTCAATTGGTCCGATGAAGAAACGGCTGGTCAACTCATACAAAGCTCCGGCGCAGACAATCAAACCGATAATACCAAAGATAATTATTTCAATAATCTGATGGTCAATTACCTGTGTCACGGTGCTGTTACTCACCGTGAAAGCGATCGAGTACGGGTGTTGTCCGTTATCACCGATATAGGGAACCACTATTTGTGAAATCAAGCCGTCATCGCCGGTAATGTAAATCGTACTGAATGAGTCGCCAGTGTTTACCGGTTGAAAAGCCGGCTGTGCTTGCTGGCTGAATACGACATTGTCTGACAAATCAATGACACCGACATTGCTAATATTGTTATCGAGGTTCGTTAAACTTTTAATCTGCTGACTGATACGGATACTGCCGGAATACTGATAAATGCCATAAGTGCTGCCGATGGGTGTCGTCGCCAGCGACGCAAAAGCTTTTGAACTTTCGTTTAGGTTTTTAATATCGGTGTGCTGCGTATTATTGACTAAATAAAAAGCAATCAAAAAGAACGCAATAAACAAGATACTACTGATAAGCAGCGTAATGCGTCCGCGCAAGCCAAACTTGACTTTAAAACGTCTCATAAACTATATGATGTTATCTTATCGGGCAGATAAGTTCCTTTAATGAGCTTATGTTTAAAGTATGCTGTCAGCCGCCACGTTTAGTCAAGCATGTTCACCAAACCTATGAAATTATTCAGACTATTATTAACTTAAAAGGATAAGTAACTAATTCTATTGCTGATAGACATCCGAGAAGAACGCGTTGAGATCGTTGTCATAGGTGCCCAGTGGGAAGACAAATCCTTTATTACCGGCTGAAATGTACGAGTGTTGGAAAAGCGGAATATAAGCATTGTCAGTAATAAGCGTTTGCGATGCTTGCTGCAACTCAGTCAGACGTTGTGAGGGATTAAATGTTTGATCAGCCTCGGTTAGTTGGCTATCGAACGTAGTGTTGTCATAGAACGGGGCAGCTTGCCAGTTTGACAGAACATCGCTAGCATCAGCTATATTAGTACCATTACCTTCATAAAACATTTCGTAAGCACCGCTATTGATGTTATTAAAGAAAGTTCCTTCATCCGTGGCAACATCAAGTTTCAATGTAATACCAACTGCCGCTAGCTCTTTAGCTATTTCTTGCCCAGCAGCAGCTGCAGGTTCGCCAACACCCAATGTAATTGTTACGCCATTTGGATAACCCGCTTGCTGAACAAGCTGTTGGGCTTCGCTAAGACTTATGGCGGGTCGAGTAATTGCTGGAATATATCCAGGCACTTGTGGGGGAATGACTTGGTTTATAGAACTGCCAGTTACGCCGTAGGCTTTGAGTACAGCAACTGGATCAATTGTCAGATCAATCGCTTGACGGATTTTAGGGTTAGCTGTTGCATAACTGGAGTTTAGGGTATCGAATGCAACGTAGTCTACATATAGAGATGATGGAGTGATAACCTGATAGTTCTTTGATTTTTTAATTTGGTTGGTGTTGGTTGTAGTCAAGTTATCGGCCAGATTAATTTTGCCGGCTAGTAATGCCGAGGTGGCTTTGTCCGGATCAGCGTAGAACACATAATTAATCGCTTTAGTGTAGATGTGGCCACCATGCCATTTATTAAACGCGACTAAATCTATCGCATTAGCTGATGGCGTTGTTCCAGATTTTACAGTGTAAGCTCCGGTTCCCAGTTCCCAAGCTGGAGTACCTTTTGGAGCTTTAGAATCGATTATCCACAAACCCGCTAATCGGTTTAATAAGATTGCATCTGGAGCCGTTGTAGTTATCTCAACTGTATTATTACTTAAAGCCTGAACATTCTTAATGGTTGGGGTTGAAGTAGAAGCAACATTTTGATTTTCGGAGTTTACTTGTTGCCAAGTATAAACAACATCCTGTGCCGTTACGACGTCACCATCATGATAATAGACGTTTGGTTTGAGCGTAAATATCCAGGTGGTGGTATTGGGGTTTGTCCAACTAGAAGCTAAATCAGGTACAATTTGCGTACCATTGCTAAATCTTACTAACCCTTCGAAAAGTTGCTCATTCATCGTGTTTGGTCCATTGGTGGCTCCTGGGCTTGGGTAAAAATCATTTAATGGATTATTGTCATATCCGTAAGTAATCAGCGGTAAATCTTTCTTGACTGTAGCTGTACTATTGTTACTTTTATGCGCAAATTCATACCAAGCCCCAATTCCAACACAAATAACCAATATAGCTATTACTAAAATTAACCATTGCTGTGATTTTTTTGGATGTTCTGATTCTAAAGTTGGTATAGTCACTGGAGGTGGTGCCGAAGATTCTGATTTAGTTTGAGTGGTTGGTGTTTCTTGAGCTTTGGAGGGCTCACTTTGAGTTTGAGTGTTTAGATTTGGTTCTGTTTCATCCATAATATATTCTATCCATTACAATGCTAATGCTTTATTATTCACTCTAAGCTAACTGATTGTCAACTAGTAATAAGAGTTAGTTTGAAAAAAAATTTTGAGAAACTATAGAAATTGTCCAGAGAAAAAGTCTGTCGTCTTCGGGTTTCATGTTGGATTATAGTGTTACATTTTTACTGACTTTAAACACATGGTGTGCTATATTCGCATTAATTACTCTAGCAAATATGGGTATTGAAAAAACTTTCAAAATGGAAAAATCATTAAAAAATAACAAGGGCTTAGTATTTTACCAAGCTCTGTTGGGTTTTCTAATCGCACTGGCTTTAGGAATATTATTTTTATTTGTTTTGACTAGGCATCCTAAAACTATAAATAACAGTAATGCCTCATCACAAAATACGACTTCTTCTGCCTCCACATCGAGCACTGATTTATATGCGACCTTATCTCCGGCCACTGTGCCATCTAAGGTTCCGGAGTGCAATCAGCAAATAACATTTGAGAGCACCGGAAATCCAGCTCCAATAACTTGTGCAAACGGTTATCTTAATACTCAGGCGTGGAGTGCTCTGGCTACACTTGAACCATCAGTTTTAACATTAGGTTACAATGCCACCTCCTCCCAGGTTCAATCTGCACTTTGCGCTGACTATGAAGCTGGTAAATCTGATGCCAACACAAATGATTTTAATGTTATTGAAGGATCAGCCTATCAGATAGCTACTCTTTATTATGGTTGGAATTTCTCAACAAACCCGGCAAAAGTTCTGTCTAATGGTATCTGTTAATCATACATCTAAAGCTATCTTGTTTCTGCTTTCCACGGCGTTACTAACTGAAGGTAGTTACCGTCTGGGTCTGCAAGTGTAGCTATGCCCATATCTGCCGAACCATTAATTTTATAGGGTTCCTTGATTACTGATGCTCCTGGAATATTTTTGATTCTATTAAATTCATTTTCAACTTCATCAGTTTCAAAGAAAAAGATAATCCGCTCGGGATTTTGGCTTTTGCCATGTATTTTGTCATGCGAGCAAACTGATAGAAAGCAATTTCCGGCTAGGTATCCAATGGCGGAATGTTCTTTATCTTCCATGTCTGGCTTCTTCTGCAAAACTTCTCCATAGAAATCTGCTAGTTTTTGATAATCTGAACTATTCAACATGACTGAATTTAGATTTAACATCTTGATATTCTCCATTAATGATCAGCAAATTATATCAAAAAGGTTTAGTGAGTTTGGTTAGATTTATTACTAATTGAAGATTGTTTAATTCAAGCTGGTTCTCTATGTTTGGTATATTTTAAGAAATTACAGATTCAATACAAATAATGGTAAGTTAATTGGTTTCAAATTATCAGGAGGCTTGCTTAGTTAAGTATTCCTTCACTCCAGAAAGCCAACCATCGACAAAATAGTCATCTGGCTTAAATGTTTTTATATCTACCCATTCATATCTATCGTGGTGATCGCCCAGTATAATATCACCCCCCTCGTATTTGGCATCATAGCCAATAGCAAAAATTCTTACCTTTTGGTTATTAAGACCGTGCTCTTCTCGCTCTACCCTGAAGAATACCGTTGGTTCGCCAAAGCTGTACTTAAATTTTGTTCCTAGTTCTTCAAGCATTTTTCTTTTAATGACCGATGATAAGCCTGTCTTAAATTCATCTTTCTTGATTCTACCTCCTGGCAAATCCCATGAGCCGTAAATATCGTGCGTTATTAATAGTTTATCTCCGTCGCGAATAAGTAATTTCACAGCAACAAAATACAGGTCTTTATCATAAATATTCATGGTCAAATCATAACAAATAAAAAGACTTTCTAATAAGTCTTTTAACATGGCCTTAATGGTGCAGGATATGTGACGTATTGCAAACATCTGCTATAGAGCAATTTAATAATACCAATCTTCTAAACTTAGTGAGGTTATTTGATTTGTCCGAAGATCTTATTTAAATTGTTTGTATATTTATAGGTAATTCAGCATATGCTTTTGCAAGTTCTTGGTCAAGCGTTACAAAAGTCTCACAACCTGTTCTAATTGCTACCGCTAGCTGCAAAGCATTTTCAAAATCTTTTCTATGCTCGTTACTTTTAGCCCATTGATAGTCGTCTGGAGTAAGAGCTAGCAGTACGTTTTGGTCAATTATACCTTCTAAATAAGTGTCGTCTGCCTTCTCTTTCCGCCCAAAGTGCATTATTAAGTGCACGCTTAACATAGATATAGCTGTAGTATCGTCCACTTTTTCTAAGAAGCTTTTTACTTGTTGAAACTTGGCTCTATCTTTTAGAGTAATCTCAAGAATGATATTAGTATCAAGAAATACCATATTTTTTAGCCATGTCTTCACTATAAATTTCTTTATAGCTCTTCTGGGCGTCCAGTGTCGCGCTTGCACTACTTCGAGCAAGTTCAGCATATTCCAGCATTAGCTTTGTACTCTTACCCTGTGTATGGGTCTGAGGATTAGCACTTCTAACTTTAGCAAAAGGCTTCGAATGATAGATTACTGTTAAGATTTTACCTTTGTTAATTTGTCTCAGAAAACCCAGGGGGTCTTTACGGACTTCCTGAATACTAACCGTGTTATCTTTATCCATAACTTTAATGTTACTAAAAAGTAACTAAAAAGTCAAGTTTATATATGGTGCAGCATATGTGACACATTACAAACATGTGCACTAGAGAGATATGGTAACGTGAAGTTACAAAGGTTAGCTAATTTATTTCATTTGTCGGCTAATTTAATTATTTAGATAATTCTAAACTAATCTCTAGAATAACTCTCCTCAGATATTCATCATTAACATCATTTTTCTTTAGCAAGCGTTTAATCTGACAGTATTGGTCAACATTTTTGTGAGAAGTAATACCATAAAAACGCAATGGATTATTCTTAATATCAAAATTGACTGATATTTTATATTTGTCACAAAGATACGCTACTAGCTTTATGGTTGATTGGAACTGTGTAAGTTGACGGTCTAAATCCTTAGCTCCAAAACCCTGAAGCTCTATACCAATGCTACTTTCGTTTGCACATTTAGCGTGCCTACAGTAAATAGTTGGGTCATCAACTAACTGATAGATTTCGCCATTTTTTAGAACAGCGAATTGCACTGATAACTTGCGTCGTCTTAATCCCCAAATAAGATAATTTATTCCGCCTAACCACGTCGGTACTCGCCACCAATGTAATACTATCGCTGTTGGCTTAATTTTATTTGACGAGTTAACCCAAGCCAATTGTTCTGTTTTTATAATTGTCGGCTCTTTAACCATTACTTAAAGCATATCAAAAAGTGACCATTATGGTCTCAAATGTTTGAAAGTATACTGTTTGAAAAACCTTTGGACTATTTTAAATCTAATGTGTGTGAGGAGTAAAATATGGATAACATTGCTACTGATTAATGCCTAACCTAGACAAAGTCGATAAGTACTCTAGCGGCAGCAATAAATCGCTGGACAACCTCTGGGTTGGCAACCATACCCACCCGAGGCTCTAATTCTACTGGCGTCGCGCCCTCTTTGTATGGTGGAGTATAAATGCCTATGTCTTTAAAGCCACATGGTTCTTGGCCTCGACTCGTATTAGCTAAATGATGATACAGATTTTGTCCATCCTTATTACCAATACCAGTGTCGATCCAAAGACCTGTATCCTGCAATGGAGGCAACTCTGCCGTCTTACAATCTTCAAGAACCTGCGGACCACCGTTACAAGTCAGTGCTACAACGTCAGTAAGACCAGCTAGCGCAAGGCGCTTACCAATGCCCTCTCCTTCGAACGTACCGCCCTCGAGTGTAGAATAAGCAGTACGCCATGCGGCGGTATATGGTGGCTGTAGCGAAGAGTCCGGAAAGTGAGTCTTGGGAAATGGCTCGCCACCAACCCAGAAAAGTCCAGCCAAATTGTCTGCGTTCCAGGCGGTATACATATAGCGGCCGCCACCTCTCTGTATCCAACCGGGGAATTTATCAGGGGAAAATCGATTTAGATCTTTGCCGCCAAGTGTTCTTGTAATACCAGGGTCAAAGGAGTGTGCATAGATCGCTTCGGCGGTTACTGTATCGTACCCGCGGAATACTTCAATAGCGCCTCTAGTTCTTGACCCGAAGGCACCTATAATTGTTCTATTCATAACATGATTATAAACTTTATCTAACCAATTGTCAATAATAGCGTCATTGCAAAGAAAAAGACTCCAAAAGAAGTCTTCTCAAATTTATTATGGTCGTGGTACTGGATATGTGACACATTGCAAACATCTGCAATAGAGTCGATTAATAATTTTAGACTAAAGCATTTAGTAGAGATATCCCAACTTTCAGACAGCTTGTTAAATTGTAGATAAGTCTTTCTGCACTTCTTATGGACTACCTTCTTGAGGTGTTAGTGCAGGATTACATGCAACAGTGCCAACTTTCAGGCTACCTGATTGGCTAACTACAGTTGTGTTGACCTTAACAGTATCTGAACCAAAGACTTCTGTGATAGTTCCTGCTGCACTTGTAGATGTAGATGTCACGCCAGCAACACTAAAACTACTTGGTATATCCTGAGCACATACTATTGGATCTTCAGAGTACGAACCTGTTGATGGATAAGCATAGTTTACTAAGTTTGAAGTTCCATATTCTTGAACTACTTGCTTGATTAGGGTGGCCTGATTCGTTGAGGTTGAATTGCTAGCAGATATGTACTGATTGTAGAAGGTCGTTAGTAGCGAGGTAACAGCACTTATACTTAATGGTGCTGGTGTCGCTGCAGTTGGTGTAGTGGTTGTAGGTTTAGTATTTGATGTCGTAGTTATGGTTGTTGTGGTAGCCTTAGTTTTATGTTGTATATGCCAAACATAGTAACCACCAAAGCCTATAACAGCTATTATTAAGATAACTAGTAACACTTCAGTGACTGTGAAGCCGCCTTCATTCGTGGATATTTTACTCATGATTTAAGCATAACCATAAACTATGTTTTAAGCAAATAGGACTCTAACATAGGTAACAGATAAGAATCACAAGACTAATTTAAAATGGCTTAAATTTGAGCCATTTTATATCTGTAAGTCTAAAGTGGTGCGGGTGACGGGACTCTAACCCGTGGCCTCTTCCTTGGCAAGGAAGCACTCTAAACAACTGAGCTACACCCGCATTTTGTAACTGAAATCTGGTCCTTACAGAACCTTGGTGGCGCCTCCCAGGCTCGAACTGGGGACACAAGGCTCTTCAAGCCTCTGCTCTACCAACTGAGCTAAAGCGCCAAGGTAAAGACTTCGCTATTTTACGAAAAAATAGGTTTTTATTCAATTAATTGGTGGGGTTGAAGGGTCTCGAACCCCCGACCTCATGAATGTGAATCATGCGCTCTGGCCAGCTGAGCTACAACCCCAATTTAACATTCTTTATTAATGATACTAGATTACAGCTCGATCAATAAATTCCTGGCAAAAATATTCAAATACTGCGTTAGTCCATCCAAAACCAGTTTGATTAGGATATAGCCCATCGGCAGGAGGCTTCATTGGTTGAACGACATTATACTTTTCTAAAAATACCTTGTGATTTTCAAACCAAATTAAATTGGATTTTAACCACTTCATGGCAATTCTACGGGCTTCTTTTTGATAACCATATCGTTGTAAGCCTTTTACAACAATGAAATGTAGCGGTGCCCAGCCATTGGGGTACGCCCATTGCACTGGTAATGCTCCCGTCATGCTTATATGTTGGCTAAAAGGCAACGTATCTGTCACCGTTAAGCCACCTTTATTCTCAAAGCGTTTTAAATTTTTAACTAATTTACGTGCTTGCCTCTTAGTGGCTAAACCAGCCCATAATGTATAATATGCCGCCAGTGAATCGACAGTACTTTTTTTCTCTTTTTTATAATTGTAATCATAAAATAATCCACGGCCTTTATCCCACATTAATTTTGTAATCATACGTTTACGATTGCGGGCCATTTTCTTCCATTCTGTAACCTCATGCTCATCTCCAAGAATGCTAGCTGCTTTGACAAAATCCATTTCATATTTATACAGCAAAGAGTTTAAATCAACCGGTAGATAATTTAAGGCGTGGCGATTGAAGCGAGTTGTCAAATCCCAACCGCTCTCAGCTTCAGCTAAATTGTCTTGGTAATTAATATCATAATAACGACTTAAGCCCTTATACACTTTGCGGACATTTGGTTTAATTGTCCCCATCCATACTTGCTTATACTCGGCCTTGGCTGTTTCTATACCCTCTTTCAACCAATTATTATCCAGATGATAGGCCTGATAAACGTCAAATATAATGCTGGACAAAAACGGTGGTTGCGAATGACTCATTAAATAGGTCCTTGAAGCATTGGGGATCATACCAAAGCGATTAAAAAGTACCCGCAAGTCTTCTACTATTCCCAAAACTAGATCACGATGCGCTTCATCAAGAATACCTTGGATCATGAAATAACTGTCCCAGTAATATAGTTCATTAAAATCGAATTCGCTTTCTGGATGATAAGATGGTACTAAATATGGTTTAGGTAATCCTAGGTGGTTGTTGGTATTATCTGGCTGATAAAAAGTTATACTTGGCCAAAATTTAGCAATATATTCCCGTGCAGCAGCCACATTTTCCGAGGTTAATGGCCTGTCCGAACGAAATGACCATGATTTAGGCAAGTCAACCGTGTTTGTTTCTGTGCCAAGCATTGTAATCTCAGCCTATGGCAAATTATGCTTATCGTCAATAAAATTATCCGCTTGAAAGTTTAAATTGATGATCAAGCTTGGATAATTACAGTAGTGCCGATAGCTGCCCAGTTATAGATCCATGCGGCAGCTGTTAATGGTAACTCCACACAACCGTGAGAAGCTAGAGAGGAGTAGGGACTGATATTGCCAAAATCAGTGCTGGCTCGCCAAGTTGCGTCATGAAAACCATATACTCCATATTCATTATCTATAAATGGCAGCCAGTAATAGACATAATCATGCCAACTGGTTACACCATCCGTTCCCGTCAAATAACGATCAGTTTGTTTGGCATATATTTCATATGTTCCAACGGGTGTAACATCGGCAGCTATATTCATATTACCGGTAATAACTGCCGTATTGTAGATTTGATTATTTTTAGAACAAGCCCATAAATGACGCTGACTGATACTAACTATTATATTTTGTCTGATAATATTGCTGCTACATACATTAGCAGTAAATGGCTTTGAAACGACAGTTTGCGAAGTTTTACTAGTAGCATTCGATGGGTTTTGGGAGAGCTGCTCATTTGAAGTTGGATTAACTATAAAAGAAAAGTACCAAACTGCAAATATAATTACTAACAGCAATAAAAACAGTACAGGTTTGTGACTATTTCGTTTCTTAGACTTCTTGGTCGTTGAATGCCTAGATTGTTTACTGGAAATATTAATTTCTTTCATGAATTTTTATATTTTATATCTATTTAATACTATGACATATGAGAAATTTAGCGTCAAGTTAATGTTTTATATTAACTTAATGAGCTTAAGGATTATTGAATATAAATAGATTATATTGGTGGAGCATATCGAAAAAAATTGGCACCAAATCTACGGAGAACTAGGGAGATGGAGAGGGATATTAGCTATACCTTGGCACAGATATAAAGAGTCTTGTACTCCTGATGCTATATAGCACTGCTTACTAAAAACTATTGTTTACGCCTAACCTTTGATGAAATAGGGCGATGGTAGTACTTATTGTGGGATGATTGGTTAGAGTATAAGTATCGGGAGAAATGGTCTGAGGAGATGATAAACCAATAGAAGTATATACCTACACGTCTCAGCGAGTGAGTAAAGTTTACACCGTATCAGGAAATACTTGCCGAGTAAGTAAGGGGCGGGATTTGCACAAGTACTTAATGTTAAAAATTAACAGACTTTATAACATTAAATGCATCATTCCATGCAGTACTATCAAGTTGCTGTTGGTATGAATAGTTAGTATCCATCTTTTGAGCCCAACAATATGAAGCATAAATACTTAGATACTTGCCGCTACTTAACTGAGTTGAAAATGTATCATCTGTACCAATGTTAATTTCTGGACAAGTGTCTGTTGCAGGTCCATTGGCATAATTAACGTTCTGTTTTTCTTGCCAAAGAGTTAGTCCATTAGATAAAACCTCAGTTGTACCATTTGGGTATGTATCATAAGGTGTCGCCGTTTGGGCAGCAGAACTAACTTTAACGACAATGCCTAAATTATTCTCCATAGTTGATTCAGGATACTCGGATATATACAACTCAGTCTCGTTACCATTAAATTGGTTTTGGTTAACTGGATTATACCCTTGAAAGCCTGTTATGCTCCAACCTGCAGGATATTGAATGGTAAAATCACCCAATTTCGAATCATAAGTCTGCCAACCGGCGTAAGGACTAGCTGGCGTTGTAGTAGTCGTTTTTGTTGACGTCGAAGTCGTTGACTTGGTAGTTGAAGTGGTAGCAGCGGGGGTTGTAGTGGATTTATGATGGTTTTTGTATACTAGCCAGCCTACTGCACCTATTAAAACTATTATCACTAATACCATAATGATTTCAATAACACTAAAGCCGTTTTGGTTAGATTTTAGTTTGCCCACTTTGTTATTCCTTGTGTTAATTACTCGATTTAAGTATAACTTCTGACTACAAAGAAAGCAACAAAAATGACCTCATTTTACAGAGGTCAAAATGCTTATGGTGGAGCTGCTGGAGCACTGCCCTCCAGGTCCGCTAGTTTATCTTGGTTATTCGTCTACAGGCTTAGTCTACTTAAAGTTTTCTAGAATAAACATAGAAGCAAACAAAAAGTTTATTCCCTAGTCCTAAAGCTTATTACGTTTTAGGGACATTAAAACGTCAGCAATCAGATGATATGAAACGCTTTTGCGTTATCTGATGTCACACTAAGCGTTGCTGAAGCGTTTAAGCTACAGCTGTTGCGAAAACTGGTACGCTGAAAGCAGCTTTTATACTGTTCCATGCACTAGCTACGCGATTAAATGCGTTTGCATTTATATGGTTTGTCATATAACGCTTGACACGCGACCTGCTGATATAACCGATAAAGTCCAACGTCGAGCTTAAATTCAGCCCCATACGTAAATGTCACTTATGTGACATGATATATTATAACATAAATCATTGTTTGGTTTGAACATTGATACCTGGCGTCAATTACACGTTATATACTCACTATAGGGAGTAGATTCGCGGTGCAATTTTTGACTCAAAACAGAGATGATAAGTCCCATTTTCACTTCGCCGATGCGAAGTGGAAAACGAAGTCTAAAACTAGGTTTTATTTACTAATTTTAACGTAATATCGTACCAGTTATCTAACGTTAACGCTTGAGCCCGGATCGCTAAATCAAGTTTGCTTTCAGCTACTGCCGCTATGGCCCTTTCTTTCGATAGGCGAAGACTAGCAATCAGATTGTTGACTAAGGTCTTACGACGCTGGGAAAAACCGGCTTTGACAACCTGGAAAAATTCATCTGCTGGTATATCAGTAAATAATGGTTCAACCCGTCGTTCCAGGCAAAGTATTTGCGAATCAACTTTTGGCAATGGAATAAAAAGATTCGACGATATAATTTGTCCTAAAGATACTTTGTAATAATACTGAGCAAAGATACTAATCAAACTCATATCGCCAGGCTTAGCGGCAATTCTTTGGGCAACTTCTTTTTGAACAAGCAGTGCTGCCATAGCTGGTTTATTATGCTTATTATCAGTTAATATGCGCAGTAAGTAGGAAGTTAAGTAATAGGGTATGTTGGCAACTAATTTATAGTCTTTGGGTAACTTGGAAAAATTGTATTTCCGAATATCGCCATATTCAATTTTTATATCACCCTTAAGAGAATCTCTTAGGTTATCAATCAGTGATTTATCGTACTCGACAGCGATTACCTTCGCCCCACGGTTGAGTAATCTCTTGGTTAACGAACCCTGTCCGGGTCCGATTTCCAGTACTTTGTCATTAGCTTTTACAGCAGCAGCATCACAAATTGCTTCAAGGCTTTCGTTGTCGTTTAGCCAATGCTGTCCAAGTGATTTCTTAGGATCTGTTTCCATGCTTACCAATTATGATAGTCTTGCCAATGATTATAGGCAGCTTCCCAACTGCCATACCGACCGTCTGCATACGAGGTTGCCCACCTTAGTTGAGTAACAGGATTGGTCTCCCAATCGCTGCCAAATGAAGCCATTTTATTACCAGGTGTTGCTTGTCCTAGTCCATATCCAATTTGTTCAGTTAATATGTTCTGGTTAGAAGGCTCAAAGCCGGGACAATAGCCAACTTCACCCTGAACTTTTGTTGGGCACCAGCCTGATTCGTTACTGACAATGTAGTTAACATATGGATAATCTGAGCTCGATATTCCTGCCGCCGACATTACTGAAGTAATATCAGAAGGAATTTGAATAGCTTGACCCTGGGCAATAATTTCTGTAACCGGCTGTAGAGTCACAACTGTCTGGATTAATGTCTGGCTAACCACGGCTCCATTTTCCAAATTTTGTTGATAGGTCAGCAATTCCTTGCCTGGACTGCCTTGCTGACGAGTGGCACTAGTCCCAAAAGTAAGACTGTTATCCTGAATAGTTTGGACTGGCATGGGAATAGTTTGTTGGACGATTGAAAGCTGGGTACCATGATGGATTAAAAACACTTGGGCATCGGCGGTTAAGGCGGTTGTAGCTGCCGGCTGAACGGTATCATCTTGGCTTAGAGTTATTCGCTCATCTTTCAAAAGACCGCCAACAGTTGTGGCGTGTGTTCTAACAAGCGACTGTGTGCCATAGACATTTAGATTAATTGGTGTAGCCGGTATAACAATTACTTGCTCGCCAATAGTCGGTTGAACTAAGAAATTAGTTACCGGCTGGTAATAAACGTCATCCTCAGGATAAATATTTATACCAGACTGCTGAGCAATACTACGGGCTGTTGTCTGGGCACTGAATGTAAATATTTGCTGACTACCATCAATTATTTCAACGGGCACGGCACGATAGATATTAATCCTAAAGTTGTCTTCGGCAATCGGTGTACTTAGGTTTGGTTCAACGACATCTCCCTGGTTAAGGGTAATTGATAATTTTTTTAATAGCGCGCCAACGGTTGGTTCATTGGTTGGGACTACTTGCTGCATATGGTCGTGTGTAATGATTGCAATATAAGCAGTAATTGGTTTAAATTGGGCCTGCCCATTATTCAGTACTAAAAATATTACGATGCTGGCGATGAATAAAATTGAAAACGTTATGATTGGTATCAATAAATGTTTTTTTGTTAGGCGCCATATTCTTTTACCGGTTTTGAGATACTTCATTACAACCGGGGGTTTAAATCGTTGATTATCCATAAGATCTTTTAGCTCTATGTTGGTTAAACAAAAGAAGTTGTGTAAGAAATGAGCTAGTTTTTATTGTAACAAATAAGATATTAGAAGCCAGGATACGATATCTATAAAACGTAGTTTATAGTTTTTTTAGCGGCGCAAATTCGATATTTAACTGCTTAACACCACTATTATTGAATTTAACGCTGATAGTATCGCCGTCACAGCTAATAATCGTACCAACTCCAAATATTTGGTGTTCGACACTGTCACCTTCGTGCAGATCTGTTAATATCGGTGCATTAGCTAGCATTTTTGGTTGTAAATTATCGCTGTAATCCGGTGGATTGTCATTGCCTATTGGCAGTATTCCACCGCCGTAGTTGTTAGCCAAATTGGTTGTAATCTCACTTAAAAAGCGGCTGGGTGGATTATGCTGGACACTGCCATATAGCACCCGGCTGACAGCATAAAGCATATACAGCTCGGTTTTGGCCCGAGTCATCCCAACATAACATAGCCGCCGCTCTTCTTCCATTTCTGATTGGTCATATAACGACCGGGAATGGGGCAATAGTGTCTCTTCCAGGCCAACCATTATTACTACCGGGAACTCCAGGCCTTTTGCGCTATGCAGCGTCATCAGAGTAACCGCATCGCTATTGAAATCCGCTTGATCAATGTCACTTATTAAGCTTACTTCTTCCAGAAAATCAGCTAAACCGACATCACGGTAAGCTTGGGCAACACTCATTAACTCTTTCACGTTTTCCTGCCGGGATTCACCAAGAGCTGTACCATCATTGAGATACTGAAGATAATCAATCCGCTTGATAAGTGATTCGATAACCGTTGAAGGTAATTCGTCTTGGGTTAATTCACGTAGGACGCTCAAGATATCATTAAGTTCAGCAAGATTTTTCCGAGCTTTCGGAGACAGGTTCTCACAATTTTCAGCCGTAGCTAAAGCAGCCTGCAATGTAAGGTTGTTCTCATGTTGCCAGCGGTAGAACTGTTCTCTTGATTTCGGGCCAAAACCGCGAGTTGGCACGTTGACAATCCGTTCAAAGCTGATTCGGTCTTCCGGCTGATATAGCAATCGTAAATAAGCAATGATATCTTTAATCTCTTTCCGGTCGTAAAAGCGTTGTCCGCCGACAATCCGGTAGGGAAGTCCGTAATGGATAAAAGTCTCTTCAATACTACGGCTTTGGGCATTCGTACGATATAAAATCGCAAAGTCACGGTAATTCCGATAACCAGTAGCAATAGCTTGCCGGATAAGATGTACTATTGCCTCCCCTTCTTCCCTTTCATTGCCGACTTGGAGTAGTTGGACTGGTAAACCTTGGAGATTATCTGTCCATAATTTTTTATCTGACCGCTGAGTGTTATTCATGATAACAGCATGGGAGGCATCAAGTATGGCTTTTGTACTCCGATAATTTTGTTCAAGTTTTATTACCGTACAGTTTGGGTAGTCAGACTCATAGTTTAAAATGTTCCTGTAATCAGCGCTTCGGAACATAAATATTGATTGCCAGTCATCCCCACATACTGATACATTATTAGCAGTGTTAGTCAATAGCTTTATCAACTTGTATTGTGCGGTATTCGTGTCTTGATACTCATCTATCATGATGTAGGTAAATTGCTGGCGCCATTTTTCTGCAATTGCCGGCTGGTATAACAGCATATTAACGGTTCGATTAATCAGATCATCAAAATCTAGCGCCATGGATTCGTGCAGTTCACGCTCGTACATTGGATAAACTTGAGCGGCTACTCGCTGAGACGGTGTTATAGCTAATCCTGCATATTCAGCTGGTTCAATTAATTCACTCTTAGCACTACTGATTTGCGACACGATTACCCTAGCCGGGAAAGTTTTATCGTCAATAAGTAGTTGTTTGCTAATTTTCTTTACAACATTTAATCGGTCGATTTCGTCAAAAATAACAAAAGTTTTTGGCACACCTATGCTATCTCCATCCTGTCGCAATAGACGAACACATATGGCATGAAAGGTACCCATGAATGGCATGAATGAACGATTATCTGGATTATTGTGCAGTAATATTGCTACTCTATTGCGCATTTCTTGGGCGGCTTTATTGGTAAAAGTTACGGCTAGTATGTTATAAGGGGTTGCCTTGTGGCTGGCTATAAGATAAGCGATTCGATGAGTTAAGGTCTTGGTTTTACCTGAACCAGCGCCAGCCAAAATTAAAAGGGGGCCTTCAGTTGTTGTCACGGCCCGCTGTTGTTCTGGGTTTAAATCTTGCAAGAGAGTCTCTAACACCTAACTATTTTAGCAAACATTCGTCAATTTATATCTGTTGTAATGAAATTAGCCAGGATTATTTTATGTAGATGACAGTGGCAACCAGTAACAAGACAATAATTATACTAATTATCCATAACCAAAGATGTTTCTTTTTAGCCATTTTGGGCATACTAACAGCAGTCACTGGCATATCAGGGGAAGCATTAGCTGGCAAAAGCGGCTCATTTGCCTCTTCGCTAGCCGGCAATAATTTCTCGGTTGGTGGCGGCTCGATTTCAGGCACTGGTTTGTCATTATCAGGTAATTTCTCGGTTTCTGTTTCTGGTTTATTATTTTCCTCTTCTTCTAAAGCGTTCTCTTGTGGTTTTTCTTCAACCGGTTCGGGTTCGTTATTCTCTTTTTTGTCAACATCCTCAAATTCAAACATCTTTTCTTTAACCATTGGGTCAGTTTGTTTGGGGTGATTACTGATAATAACCGGTCGACTAGTGGGCTGGGGCATTTTTCTGTTGGGCGGTACGATATCAAAATACCTTTGTTCGTTGTCTGTTGGTTTTACATCTTTTGCCATAATTTGTAAGCTTAAGCTTTTCTAGATTGAGACCGTTCGGCTATTGCCACTATCTCAGCAAATTTAAAATAATGCAAGCTGGCATTGCCAACTAGCGCGCCATCACAACCATCCAAGTTTAAATAACCACTGGCAATTTGATCATCGACACTGCCACCATATAGTACTCTTATGGCTTCGGCACTGCGCTGACCGTATAAATCGGCAATCTGCTGGCGGATAAAAGTTATCATTTCGCTAACATCGTCAGGTTTAGCGAATTCCCCGCCAAACGTGCTTATCGCCCAGACCGGTTCATAGGCAATAACCGTTGATTCAATGTCAGCACTTGTCAGATTGCTCAGGGCGGTAGTCAGTTGATCATGAACGACTTGTTTGGTCTCTTTGGCTTGGCGTTCTTGTTTATTCTCGCCAATACATAGAATTGGTACGATTTCGTTGCGAACGGCGGCGGTCACTTTATCGCGGACCGTTTCAAGTGATTCATGGAAGTATAACCGTCTTTCAGAGTGGCCAATAATAGCATAATGAACCAGTTCGCGTAGCATGGCAAAACTGACTTCGCCGGTATATGCTCCTTCGTCAACATAAAAAGCATCTTGGGCTGCCAAACGGAACCGGCGGCGGTCAATCTGTAAACTGACTGGCTGTAGGGCTAGCATACTCGGCGCCAATACTACTTCGACGTTGCGCTGCGTTTTAATATGCTGGTGCAATTGTTCGACTAGTCGCCCGGCCTGACTGACATTTAGGTTCATTTTCCAATTTCCAATTATTAGCATCTTGCGCATATTTATCCTATTAGTTATCTTTGTCCATTAATGCCGCAACCCCAGGTAGTGTTCGCCCGGCCATCAGTTCTAAACTTGCACCGCCGCCAGTTGAGACATGATTAAAACTATCGGTTAATTTTCGGGTTTCAATATAACCAACTGTATCGCCGCCGCCGACTAAACTAAATGGACGATGTCCGAATTGACCGGTCATGGCCTCAATTAACAATTCGGTACCATGGGCGAACGGTCCAACCGGCCCTTGTCTGCCACTAGTCTCAGTTACACCCATCGTTCCGTTCCAAATAACTGTTTCGGCCAGCTGCAGGCTGCCGGCAATAAAGGCGCCTGAAAACGGTCCAATATCCAGTATCATCTCATCATCGGCAATCAGACGGGTATTTTCGGCGGGTTGTCTTGGGTAATTTTCAATTTCAGCGATAACATGGGCGCTCCAATCCACAATTCTGGTAGCCGCTGTGGTGTCAGTGTTCTTGGCCACCACACCATCTTGCGGTAAATAAAATATCAGCCTTTTATTAGCCGCCTGGGCCCGTTCCATAATGTCCTTGGCAATTGGAATTTCATTCTGGTCAACTTTGCTTTTAGCAATATTAATTCCTTGGGCAGACAAAAATACATTGGCCATAGCCCCGCCGACGGCTACAAAATCTGATATATCGATGAATTTATGTAAAACATCAATTTTATCGGCTATCTTCGCTCCGCCAATCACTGCCGCTAGTGGTCGCTTGGGATTACCCATGACATTTGTAATCGTATCAACTTCTTTTTCCAGCAATAAACCGGCCACACTTGGCAGGTGTCGAGTAATTGCGTCAGTGCTGGCATGAGCCCGATGTACGACACCGAATCCATCCTGGACAAATACATTAGAGCCTTGGGCTAGTTGGGCCGCAAAATTGTCATCATTGTTCTCTTCTTCGGGATGAAAGCGGAGATTTTCCAGAAGGATAACTTGTTTGGGTTGAAGCTCGGAAATAGCTTTTTGGACTTCATTGCCGATACAATCATTTACAAAATCAACCGTAAATTCTAATAGTTCTGATAACCGCTCGGCAACTGGTTTTAAAGATAATATTGGTTCGACTTTACCATCAGGACGGCCTAAATGAGAACAGATTATTAGCTTAACATTCTGATCAAGTAAATAGCGGATAGTGGGCAGCGATTGTTTAATTCGAAAATCACTGCTGATTGAACCATCTTCACTTAGAGGGACGTTGTAGTCAGCTCGAAGCAGTACTGTCTTGTCTTTTAGGTCAATATCACGAACAGTTTTTTTGGTAAACAATTTCCACCCCTTAAATGTTTATTTTAGCATCATCCAATGATGTTAGTACAGCAGCATTGTGCTTGGACTTAATTATTAAGCTGGGGATTAGTCTGAAACATATTTTAAAGCTTTAAAATAATTTTCAGCCCTATCATTTATGCTATCAATAACCAGAGTCGGCTCATCCCAGGCGACTGCTTCACTTTTGCGTTTCAGCACGTCTGCCCATTTGACTTCTGGGATACCGTGTATACTTCTAACTCTGGCTTTAATCCTGGCCTTATGAGTAGTTCCGTTTGAACAAATGCATTCAATGATAATTAGCTTGGCTTCATATTTTTTAGACAGATCGCGCCACATGTTTTTAGCTTCGGGAACACCGCTGACAGCATCGATAATTACTGAGCTGTCAAGCTTTAAATTTTCTGCTGCCACTGATTCGGCAACCAGATATGCCGAAAGTCCGGTTTCAAAACTTCTCGAAAAACCGGCCTTGATAATGGCTGACTCGATCGGATCAACAGATAACAGTGGAAGTCGCAATTTTTTGGCAAGATCTTCAGCTAAAGAACTCTTCCCTGTAACCGGCAGGCCACAGACAATGATTAATTTCTTCATGCCGCTTTATAATATCAATAAATGGAGAACCAGGCCAAAACGTATGGGAATGGCTTATGGTTAGAGATTAGTCAATGAAATAAGTTACTGATTGGTCTTGGGGCTTGTGCCTAACTGAAGTGAGGTTACAGATATATTAAATGGTTCTTCGGTATTTGCTGTTGAGGGTCCGAAAGCTTTATTGAATGATAATCCAGTAGATTGGCCTGGAAGGAATACCTTCATTGCAACAGCACTAGAACTATTAGAGCCTCCTTCTGTATAACTTAGACCTGAACTTGCTGTTTGATTAGGAGCTAGTGTTATCACGGTAGGTTGTGGTGGATTACCAAAAATCATCCCGCCTTCTAGTAGCTCATTTACGTTAGTTACCAGGGTACCCGATGCATCGTAGTACTGCACAATTGGGTAACCATAAAGGGTGCACGTCTGTTTTGAGGTATTTGTAAGAACAACGGCTGCGCCCTCGTTACCCGCAGCTCCTGAAGTAGGGTTGATTGTTAGACTCATGTCATTTGTTGAACATGCATTCACGGATTCAGATGTAGTATTGGTGGTGGTTTCGTTTTTAATTTGTGCTGACAACTTACTGTCCAGGACATTCAACTTGGAGACCTGACTATTTAGATTAGATATATGTTGGTCTAAATTGTTAACCTTTTTGTGTTGCCAGTAGTAGATTCCTCCGCTACACAGAACAATAATAATAATAAATAGCACAAACTTTGTAAGCGAATTTAGGTGACGTTTTTGATGTAGTGAGACTTGAGGAGCATGAGGTAGAGGATTATCAATTGGCTGCTGGGTCGGAGTTGTGGGCTTGTCATCCATGTTATGAATATTCTAGCATAATTAAACATAGGTAGTTTGGTGAGCTTGATAGGTTCGAATTGGAACCAAATCAAGCGAGAACTGATAACAACGTGGTAGATAGTTAACAAGATAAGGGGATTAAGCCCAGTGGCTATTTAAGCGATAGGGATTGAACGCAGGCGAAATGCCAGTGTGTTTACGCTTTATATTTTTGTGCAAGTGGTAATGTCATAGTTCTAGTTTTATCGGATGCCTTGGCAAGGGCGTAAATCGGGTTTGTCTCGTACCCAATATGCATGATCTTTGCACCTAGTTTTGTTGATGCTAAAAAGGCGGGCAACAAATCAGTATCAGCACTAATCACGACGATTTCTGTAGTTTTATTAGCTTCCTGTACCATGCGGACGGCCAGACCAACATCAACTCCTTTTTCGGCAAGTTTCCATGTCTTATGCGAGCACTTATCGCATGGATCAGACTCCCTAGCACGTAAATAACCCACCTTTATAAAAGTAATTTTTTGTTGCTGTATCTGATTCACAAACATCGCCTGTGCTTTAATTGCTTCGCTAGATTTTCTTTGCAACTCTGGTGATTGGTCATAAAGCCTCAATCTTGCCCCAAACCATAGAATTTCAGATGGTAGATTGTCGGTTAAAAGTTCTTCAACTAGACCTCTAAAATTAAAATTTTCAATAACAGATCGTGGGGCTTTATTTTTATTGTTACCCAACAGGTGTCTCAACCCATAAACTAGATTTTCACCATCTATCAATACAATTCTTTTCATTACCATATTCTAACAATAAAAAGACCTCGCGAGAACTTTCATTCAAGCGAGGTGCAGTAATTAAAGTATAGCATACTTGACTGGAATGTCAATATATTGTTTGGTGACCCCTGCGGGAGTCGAACCCGCGATTTTCGGGATGAAAACCCGATGTCCTGGACCACTAGACGAAGGGGCCATAAATCTTCTGTTTTTAAACAGCTAAATCTTCTTTATATAGGCAGAATGATCTTGAATTATCCTACCATAACCAAGAGACAAAAAGAAAATCCCCTCAGCATAACGCCTTGGGGATTCCCTAAGAGTTTGTTCTTGAGCGGTCAGTCATTGCTCTTTTGATTGGAGCTTAGCACATTTAACGTACTTTTGCTACCGCTGACCCACAGCTTTATTACTTAATTGCTGCGATGAGCGAATCGACGACCGAACAAACGATGTGCCACAGTACCAGCAACAGTAACTACACCGAACAACCCAATTAAACCACCAGCACTAGGACCAGTGTTTACTAATTGAGTAGGAGCAGGAGTAGTGAAACTAACTGTTTTTGCACAGTTTGCGCTTGTTGCTGTTTGGCTAGAGCCGTTGACTTCAAAGGCTACAGTAGCTGTAACGTTGTATGTACCGTACTGAGCGTATGTGTATGTAGTACTTGTATTTGTAGTTGTTAAAGGAGTACTTCCGTCACCAAAGTTATAGGTTACATTTTGGAAAGTAGCACCATTTTTGGCAGTATATTGGACATCAGCTTGAATTTGTTTAGTAGCAGGTTCACTTACACTTAATTGATCGCAAGTGTATACAGGTTGAGCAGGAGGTGTTGGACAGCTGACTTTAGCTTCAAAATTGACATATTCGATGGTTGAGCCAGCTAAATTACCAATGTTAACACCACCTTGGGTAATACCATTAGGTAACATTTTTATAAGATTACCTTTGGCATCAAGCAATTCTGTAGTTCCGTTAACAAAACTTACGCTTTGAGCAGAAGTTAATTTAAGGGTAGCAGTTGCAGTAGTGGAAGATGGGTCACCATTTGAAGCCTGAGTCTTAAGAGTAGACACATTGCTTGTACCAACCGTAGAAGGTAAAGTTACTGTAACTACTATACTATTCAGTGTTTGGTAATCATCGTTATGTAATTGAGCACTATATTCTAATTCGTCACAAGCATTAGCAGTGGCAGGATTAGCAAAGTCAGTTTTTTGTGTTATGTTTTGGATTCGGTAGATATTACCTCCTTGGATTTGGCCAGGACTATCGGCTAAAACCGGAGATAAACTGAAAGTCGCAATTGCTAGAATTGAAAATCCAGTAGCAACAGCGGCTAATTTAGAAAGACTTTTCATGGTCTTTTCCTTTCTTACTTCACATTAATTAACTATTATTTACTATTAAATGGTTTTACGCAAACTAGATAGTCACTGAACTTTAAACTTGGAAATGCTGCCGGAATTCTCTTAAACCCTGAGAAGGGGAGAAAACCGGCAGCCGGTGGGGTGGCACGCAAAAATCTTGCGAAAATTGCGTGGCGCACCCCCCGACTACCTACACCTTCGTCCTACGAAGCAGCATGCACGATGTTGTGCACGGCCAGGAAGGATCCCGAAGGTTGGATTTGGAAATAGATGTTGGTGGAGGCCGATTGACCGGTGGTTTGGTCAGTAATCGTGGCTACGACTTCAACGTCTCCGTTGTTATCAGGGGGTACCTGAGCTGGAGATGTATATACGTCTTTCCACAATCCGTCAGAGGTGTCGAAGTAGGCTCCGTTCGGAGAAAATGATCCGTACAAAGCAGCGTTTACGACGGTGTAGTCATTCCCACCATATACCTGGTATCCAACGGAGACAGTGTCACCACTCTGGTACTGAACACTGGCGTGAAAGGTATAGTTGTATCCTCCTGCAGTTACTTCTTGGGGTTGCCCCAAGCCGTAGATCAGAAGAGGAGTTGGCGGTGGCGGAGGACCACACTTAGCAACAGCTGAGGCGTTGGCGGAAGCCGAAGCGTCCGAGTCTGCTTGCGCTTGCGCTGCTTGCTGAGCCTTCTGTAGTGCCAGTTCGTACGTCGCAGCTGTGGCTGTCGCCGTGGCAGTTGCCGAAGCCGAAGCTGAGGCTGTAGTCCCATCAGGACAAGAAACTGTCGCTGAGGCGTTGGCCGTAGCTGTAGCTGTCGCTGTCACCGTTGTAACAACTGCCGGACATTTAGCCGAGGCAGAG
>Ga0182027_10002564_pt1 | contig 29327 bp, 29 predicted proteins | sample 712E1DmetaG_FD_121300 | JGI IMG/M metagenome (GOLD analysis project Ga0182027, IMG submission 121300) | Permafrost microbial communities from Stordalen Mire, Sweden - 712E1D metaG (Illumina Assembly) | ecosystem: Environmental > Terrestrial > Soil > Wetlands > Permafrost | place: Sweden...
CCGACGAATTGTGATGGCAATTTGTTTCGAAGGGAGTCCTGAGGAGGCTAGGAAGAGCATGGGTCTCTCTGTCGGAGGCCTCTACAAAAGATGGAAGTATCTAAAACCCATTTACAACTCGCTTTTAAGCGATTTACCAAACCAAGCGATTAACATTATGAAGGGATACTCTACGAAAGCTGCACAGACACTAGGAGAAAATCTTGAAACAGAAAATCCTTCCGACCAAATTAAAGCGGCAAACAGTATTTTGGATAGAGTAACCCCGGAGCGGGACGAGATACAGCAGCAAGGAATAAGGCGGAAGTTGACAATAACTGAATTTGTGAATATGCCAGATGAGGAAACAGAGAAAATAAGGCAAGCTAATACAAATAGTGCATAGGACAAAGGGAATACGCTACCCGAGGTGTACTTGACTAGTGGGGGAACCATTATACAATGAATATGTCCTTATAAGACAGGATTTAGAAACCAGCTCATAAGGCAACATGCAAGGTAACGCAGTAATGCGACCAGACCATCTCGTAAATGGAAGTGGTCGCTTTTTTTGTGGAAATTAAAAAAATTAACGATTTATTACCAAAATCTGCCCGTAAATGGGTAAAGAGGTTTCAAAAAAAACACGAGAAGAAAACCGAAGAAGAGCTCATCGATTGGCTTAATAAATAGCCGAAACTTAAGATGAAGGAAGAAGCATGATTGAAATATCTAGAATCCAACCAAAATTTATTCCCGTAATGTGCCCCGTCTGTAAGGGTCATACCACGGTTTCTTATGGAAGATTTATTTGTCAGGCATGTAAGGGGCTCGGGTATATAAAAGTTCCCCCTAGAGAAGAGGAAGAAGAGTATGAAGCAAAAAAATAATAATGTAGAGCAAAAACTTGAACGTTTAATCTCCATGCGGAATGAAAAAAAGTTGGATGATTTCTTAAAAGATCGGGATTATTTTTTCATAAAAGGGCTTAAAGATGAAATTCAAGGACTTGAAAATGAGGATACGTTAGCTGAAGAAACCAGAGGCAAAGCTAAGGATATTTTAATACTTTTGTTCAAGACACTCGAATCAAAGCAACCATTAATTGCAGATGGGAATTCTATTCCGCCACAAGATATCCTAGGGTTAGAACTGGCGGAAACGAATAATGAGCCTACAATAACTACATGGGAAGAATTTACCTCCGCAGCTAACGAAGATCATGAACCATGGCTAATAGATGGTTTGCTTCGTCCAGGATGGCTTGCAGTTCTTGGTGGCCATGGTAAGCATGGCAAAAGCACATTAGCATTTCATATACTCACCGTTTTTAGAAGAGGGGCCATCTTTATAAACCCTTCTCAGAAAAAACCCGTGCTTTATCTCAACTGCGAAATGGCACCCGGGGATGTCAGTGATCTTATCAAGGCTACCGCAAGTTCAGGAGCTATGCAGGATGAAGAAAAGGCATTTGTTATTAATCAGCCTCCTCTTCCCCTGGATTTGCAATGGTTAGAAAAAGCACTTTCTGCCCAGGAGAAACCAGGAGTATGTGTGCTCGACTCGTTCCGTGCAGCATTTCTACTTTCAGGAGATACAGAAAACCAGGCGGGAGCTGTAGGTGGAATTCTGAGAAAACTTCAGATTATAGCCCGTAAAACAAAATGGACAATTATTGTAATTCATCATCTCAGAAAGTCAGGTACTGGTGAACCATTAGACCTTGCTGGTAGTGGCGAATGGTTATCTGCTCCCGACGTTATTTTCACTTGGCATTGCCCTAACCCAAAAGAACCTGGAACATTTACAGCTATTGGTCGTATACCGCCTGTTGAACCATTCTCCCTTAGGCTTTCACGAGAAAAGATAGAATTTCTAGGTACTGTTAGCCAACAAACTGCTGAAGCTGAAAGGCAAAGGGTGTTGGATGCTCTTAAGGAAGATGAATGGCAAGCACCGAATGACATTGCCGATTCAGTTGAACTTCCCCCAGGTACTACTAGAAGAAGATTAAATGAGCTTTATGAAGGAAACCAAGCGGAACGTCAAGGGGAAGGGAAAAAAGGAAATCCTCATCTATGGAAGAAAAAACAAGCTTCAGACGATAGTGAAATCGATTCCGCCACTAAAATCTCTAGGGATACCACTGGCGGAAACGAATCGCATCCAATTACTAAGATTATTCAAGACAACCTTTCCGAGAAAGAGACTCAAGGAAAATCGGAATGGGATCAGTATATTCCTAAAAAACCAGTTAAAGATTATGAAGATGATGAGCTTTTGGCGGTTCGCCAATTTTTAAATGATTATGCCCTTGATGAAACTTTAAACATCCCCAACAGAGACAAATACAAGTTGCTTTTTAAGGAGATTGAAGAAGAAGGAATAGAACGAGAGCTTCAAAACTTCAGTTCTCCACGAAAGGGGTAATCATGCAAATATCTACGGGGGCTCTTGAACAATTCAAAAAGATGTATAAAGAAAGATATAAAATACAGCTTTCCAGTGAGGAAGCAATTGAGTATGGAAATCGTTTAATAGTCCTTGTAAAAACTGTTTACGGAAAAAGTTTGCCGAAACTTGACAAGCAAAAAGAAAAAGTGAATAATTAATACGAGCTCAGAAATCTTACGGTTTTTTAATGGCCGTCTTGGACAGAACCGTAAGGAACTGAGCTCACCAGGGCGGCCATTTAAGATATTTATGGACAATAAAATTATTCTAAAGTACATTGGCTACGCACGTAAGTCTTCTGATGACAATAAAGAGCGACAAGCTGCCTCGTTGCCAGAGCAGATATATGCACTTGAAGGAATTAAAGCAAAACATAATTTAATAGTAATAGATACTTCAGAAGAATCTCAATCAGCCCATAAAATCGGCAGAAATAAATTTAATTTAATGCTTGAAAGAATAGACAAGGGCGAAGCAAACGCAATTCTCACATGGCATTTAAACCGTCTTGCTCGCAATATGGTTGATGGAGGACGAATTATTCAGCTTATGGATGAAGATAAATTAATTGAAATACGAACGCCTTCGAGAATTTACAAAAATAGTCCAGACGATAAATTTATGCTTGTATTAGAGTTCGGAATGTCAAAAAAAGATTCTGATGATAAAAGTATTGTTGTCGGGCGGGGGCTTGAAAAGAAGGCAAGGGATGGTTGGCGACCAGGAGTTGCTCCACAAGGCTATTTGAACGATAAAAACACAGAAAGCGGTTTTAGAAAAATCTTTACAGATAAAGACCGTTTTTCTTTTATAAAACAAATATTTGAGATGTTTTACGGAGGAACACCAGTTATAGAGATTCATAGGATAGCAAAGGATGAATGGCACTTTTTAACAAGACAGAAGAAGCGAATCGGAGGAAAACCTCTGTCTATAAGCATTATATATGCAATTTTAACTAATCCGTTTTACTGCGGCAGATATGAGTATCCTGTTGGAAGCGGCAAATGGTATGACGGAAGCTATGGTAAAGCGGTAAGCGCGGAGATGTTTGATGCGATCCAGGCAAAGTTAGGCAGAAGAAGCCCCTATAAATTAAAGACACATGAGTTTGCTTTTTCTGGTCTCATGCAGTGCGGAATTTGCGGTTCTGGCGTTGTCGCTGAAGAAAAATGGCAATGTATTTGTAAAGTTTGTAAGCTGAAATTTTCCCTAACGAAAAACAATAGGGAGAAATGTACTGGTTGCGGGACACTTATTAAAAATATGGAAAACCCGACTATTCTTCATTATATTTATTACCGTTGCGGTAAAAAGAAAAACCGTTTATGCCTGGAGAAAGGAATACGATTAGATGGAATTGAGGGGCAAATTATTGGAAAATTGGGTTTACTTGCAATACCTGATTGCTTTATGGATTGGGCGGTTGAACAAATAGAAAAAATGGGAGAGCAAGAAAAGGAGCTGGAAAAAGACAAGGAAGACTCATCGCAACGGGCATATGACGAGTGTAAAAAGAAATTGCAAAATCTTTTACAGCTCAAGATTTCTTCAGTAAATAGCGACGGAAGTTTATTAAGTGATGAGGAGTACAAGGTACAAAAGACAGAACTCGAAAAAGAATTGAAAACGCTTGAAGGGCAAGGGATAAATAAAGATAAGGTAGCAGAAGCTAATGAGAAAACAGCAAAAGCTGTTACATTTGCCATACTTGCTCAACGCCGTTTTACAAAAGGAGACCCGGCGGTCAAACGGGATATATTCATGGGACTAGGGTTGCACCCAACTTTAGAAGAGAAAATAGTCCGCTTTAACAGCCCAAAGTATTTATTCGCACTCGAAAAGATCAAAAAGGATATAGATAATGGTGTAGACGGAGTTGCACCTTTAAAGAAGATTGATTCAACAGGCCAAATGGGAGATTATTTTAATTCAATTCCAACTGTGTTGCGGGGTCGGGAGTTGCGCCCGACCTGTGAGATTATGAGCCTCACGTGCACTGTACACTACCCCGCGCGTTCCCATATTATAGCGTTTGACCATGCAGGGTTCAACTGTTAAAATATAGATTACATTCGCCAGGGTAGCTCAATGGTGGAGCACAGCATTCATAACGCTGCGGTTGTGGGTTCGATCCCCACCCCTGGTACTTCTTATGAATGATCAGCCAATCGGGATTATTGACTCTGGAGTAGGGGGGCTGTCCATTTGGCAGAAAATTGCCTTAAATCTTCCTATGGAATCAATAGTTTACCTTGCAGATTCCAAAAATGTACCCTATGGAAACAAAACTCAGGCACAAATATATAAGTTTGTGAAGCTGATGGTAGAGTTTTTGCTTGAGCGAAAAGTTAAGATAATAATCTTGGCTTGCAACACCGCTACGGTTTTTTGTCTGGAAAAAATAAGAGAAGATTTTCCTCAAATTCCAATTATAGGTACTGTTCCGGTTGTTAAAACAGCGGTAGAAAAAACAAAAAATAAGAAGATAGGAATTTTGTCTACGGAAAACACAGCCAATAGTAATTATCAGAAAAATCTGATTGAAATGTTTGCTGATGGGTGTGAAGTGGTAAACGTTGGGACTAACGAATTGGTTCCGTTCGTAGAGAGGGGAGAAATTAACGGAGATAAGATAAGTATGGCTCTAGGCAAACAACTTGAAAAGTTTAAAAACCAAGGGGTTGACGTTATCGCATTGGGTTGCACTCATTTTCCTTTTTTGAGAGACATAATAACGAAAAACATGGGAGAAAAGGTTCTTATTTTAGATTCGGGAGATGCTATTGCCAGGCAAGCGAAAAGAGTTTTGGAAAATACCAATAATTTGTCTTCCCAAAAAAATCCTTCTTATTCATTTTTTACAACCGGTAATTCTGATAAATTTTCAAAAACAGCATCACTATTATTAAAAACATCAAGCATAAAAGCAGAAGCAATTGTTTTGGAAAATGATTTTGCTAATAAAAAGATTGGTGTAATTGGCTTGGGAATAGAGGGATTTTCTTCTGCTAAATTTCTTTTAAAAAAAGGAGCCCTGGTCACCATTCTGGATGGGAAAAATGAAAATGAGCTTGACAGAGATATGCTTTTGAAGGCAAGAGAATTGTCTTTAAATTTGGTTTTGGGAGAAAATTATCTTAAAAATCTTAACGATTTTGAGATTGTAGTCAGAAGTCCTGGGGTAAAAAGAGACATAAGTGAGCTTGTAGATTTTGAAAAAAAAGGCGGAATAATTACTTCTTCGACCAAAATATTTTTTGATTTATGTCCTGGGAAAATTATCGGAATAACGGGTACAAAAGGAAAAGGAACGACTTCAACTCTTATTTATGAAATGCTCAAGGCTCAGGGATTATTGGTTTATTTGGGTGGAAACATCGGAAACTCGCCCTTGGATTTTTTAAATGAATTGACAAAAGATTCGTGGACAGTATTGGAGTTATCAAGTTTTCAGCTTTTAGATTTAAAGAAAAGCCCGCACATTGCCGTAATGCTGATGACAACATCTGAGCATTTGGATTATCACAAAGATGTTCAGAAATATATTGATGCCAAAAGAAATATTTTGAAATTTCAAAGTCCTCAAGATTTTGCGATTTTAAATAAAGATTATTTATCCAGCAATGAATCGGATGTTTTTACATCCGGTAAAATTTATAAGATAAGTAGAGAAGGGGAAGTTGAGGAGGGAGTATTTGTAAAAGATGATGTTGTCTGGCTTAAAGAACATGGCGAGAAATTGACTGTTGTTGATGTTTCCGAAGTTCTTCTTCCGGGAAAACATAATCTCGAAAATATCGGAGCGGCGATCATGGCCTCTGTCGTTGCCGGAGTCTCTTTGAAAAACATTATAAAAGTTCTTAGGGAATTTAAGGGTCTTGAGCACAGGCTTGAGCTAGTTAGGGTAGTTAGCGGAGTTAGATATTACGATGATTCATTTTCCACAACTCCGGAAACCGCGATTGCCGCCATCGAAGCATTTGAGAGTCCTGAAATTCTAATTTTAGGAGGATCAAGTAAGGGAAGTAATTTTTCCGAATTAGGGCATGTTATGAGAAGCGCTAAAAATATAAAGGCAGTAATTGGTATCGGTGAAGAGTGGGAGCGAATAAAAGAGCAAACTAGAATAACTAACTCTAACATCTTGGTTATTGAGGGAGCAAAAGACATGAAAACAATTATTTCCGCCGTACAAAAAATCGCAGAGTCGGACGATGTAGTTTTGCTTTCTCCTGCCTGTGCCTCTTTTGGTATGTTTAAAGACTACAAAGATCGAGGAAATCAATTTAAGGAAGAAGTTGGGAAATTATGATTAAAAATGCAAAAGATTTTAAATTTGAAATTCTTAAAAAGGATAAGAAAACCAGAGCTAGGCTAGGCAGAATTACAACTGCGCATGGAGTGATTGAAACTCCATCTTTTGTGCCGGTAGGGACAAAAGCCACAGTTAAAGGTTTAACTCCTCAAGATTTAATCGAAGCAGAAGTTCAGATCCTTTTCGGCAATACATACCACCTACATCTTCGTCCGGGAGAAGATATAGTTAAGGATTTCGGCGGTCTGGCAAAATTTATGTCCTGGAATAAGCCGACAATTACCGACAGCGGCGGATTTCAAGTTTTCTCACTAGGACAAGTGACAATGAAATTGACCGAAGAGGGTGAAGGCACAGAGGTAAAGCTGGTAAAGATTAAAGATGAAGGGGTAATGTTCAGATCTCATATTGATGGATCGGAACACATGTTTACGCCGGAAATCTCAATCGATATTCAGAAAAAATTGGGAGCAGATTTGATTTTGGCTTTTGACGAATGCGCGCCTCATCCCTCATCGCACGACTATGCAAGAGATGCCATGGAGAGGACTCATAAGTGGGCTATCCGCAGCCTAGAAGCTTCAAAATTAAAGCAATATCATCCTTGGCAGCAGGCCTTATACGGAATTATTCAGGGCGGAGTTTATAAAGACCTAAGAGAAGAGTCAGCCAAATTTATTTCAAAATTAGATTTTGAAGGTATTGCCATCGGCGGAGTTTCGGTCGGCGAGAGTAAGAGGGAAATGAGGCAGGCAATCGATTGGTCTTATCCATTCTTGCCCGAAGATAAGCCGCGGCATTTATTAGGTATAGGCGAAGTTGACGATATTTTTGACGTGATTGAAAGGGGAATGGACACTTTTGATTGCGTAATTCCGACCAGATTTGGAAGATACGGAATCGTTTTCGTAGATCAGTCGATTGGCAATTCGGAAAACAGGTTTCGAATTGATTTAAATAAGACGATTTTTGCCAAGGATAAGGGTCCGATATCTAAAGATTGTCTTTGTTATGTTTGTCAGAATTTTACGAGAGGCTACATTCATCACCTTTTTAGGGCGCAGGAGCTTTTGGCTTATAGACTTGCCAGCTATCACAACATGTTTTTTATTAATAATTTGGTTAGGCAAATAAGGGATGCGCTTCGGGACGATAAGTTTAGTGAGATGAAGAAAAGCTGGCTAAAATAGCCCCTTGACAATTCGCCTTAATATCTGTATACTAGTATGATGAAATCAAACAGAGAGTTGGGTGAATTAATAAAAATTCTTTTAAAAACAAAAACCGAAAAAGAAATGCTGGATTTTTTGCATGGAATTTTAACGCCTAAAGAGTTAATTGAACTTCCTAAAAGATTGCAAATTGTCAAAATGCTTAAGCGCGGAATTTTTCAGCATGATATTGCCAGCAAATTGAGTGTTGGCGTTGCAACCGTAACCCGTGGATCACGGGAAATTCAGAAAGGCAGATTTCAAAATGTATAGATTCAATATTGTTAAAATGGCAAACGTTTCATGGGTTAACCCTCTTGCGTAGGAGGTTTTTTGCGATAGTCAAACAACCTCCGAAAGGAGGTTTTTAAATGGAAAAAAGGAGAACAATATAAATTATGGACACAAAAATTTTATTGGAAGAAAAGGAAATTCCTAATTATTTTTTAAATATTAATTATTATTTAAATAAATATTTAGGAAAATTGCCCGATCCGGCTTTGAATCCAGCAACAAGGCAACCTATAAAAGCGGAAGACTTAGCGCCTATTTTTCCCATGGAATTAATAAAACAAGAGATGTCACTTGAAGAGAAAATTGAAATTCCGCAGGAAGTTAGAGAAATTTATAAATTATACAGGCCGACACCAATTTTTAGAGCAAAAAGACTGGAAAAATTCCTGGATACTCCCGCCCACATCTATTACAAATATGAGGGAGCAAGTCCCGTTGGAAGTCATAAATTAAATACTGCTTTAGTTCAGGCATATTTTAATAAAAAACAGGGAGTTAAAACTTTGGTTACCGAAACAGGGGCCGGCCAGTGGGGAACGGCTTTGAGTTTTGCCTGTAGCATTTTTAAACTCAAGTGTATTGTTTTTATGGTTAAGGTTTCTTGCGAACAAAAACCATATCGGAAAATCTTGATGCAACTGTTTGGGGCAAATGTTGCTCGCAGTCCTTCCATGGAGACAGAGTTTGGTAAAAAGATGTTGGCAGAAAATCCAAATCATCCTGGAAGTCTGGGGATTGCCATCAGTGAGGCGCTGGAAATGGTAATTAAGGATAAAAATGCAAAGTACGCCTTGGGCAGCGTTTTGAATCATGTTTTACTTCATCAAACCGTAATTGGACTTGAAGCTAAGAAGCAAATGGAAAAAGCCGGAGAATATCCAGACATTATTATTGGCTGTTGTGGGGGCGGGAGTAACTTTGCGGGTATTTCGTTTCCATTTTTGGCAGATAAACTTTCCGGAAAAAATAAGAAAACAAGATTTATCGGAGTTGAGCCGGAAGCTTGTCCATCCATGACAAAAGGAGAATATAGATATGATTTTGGCGACACATCGCAAAAAACTCCATTACTTAAAATGGAAACTTTGGGATGTGATTTTGTTCCCGAATCTATTCATGCGGGTGGATTAAGGTATCATGGAATAGCTCCCCAACTTGCATTTTTACATAGAGAAAAATTAATTGAAGCCAAGGCTTATGGGCAAAACGAAATATTTAAGGCAGGATTGGATTTTGCCAAAGCAGAAGGAATTGTTCCTGCTCCTGAATCGGATCATGCAATAAAAGCTGCGATCGACGAAGCAATTAAATGTAAAAAAGAAAAGAAGAAAAAAGTAATTCTTTTTAATCTTTCGGGCCACGGATTATTGGATCTTAAAGGTTATGATGATTATTTGCATCATAAGCTAACTTAAAATACAATATAAAAATATGAAAAGAATTTTAACGGGAGATACTCCGACAGGAAAACTTCATTTGGGGCATTTTGTCGGTACACTCGAAAATAGAGTAAAGCTTCAAAATGAATACGAAATGTATATTCTTTTTGCGGACACACATGCTTTAACTACCTTAAGTCTAACTCCTAAATTAATTGCTCAGAGCACTAGGGATGTTCTTTTGGACAATTTGGCGGTAGGTCTTGATCCTAAAAAAGTCACTTTTTTTGTTGAATCGGGAGTACCGGAGATTTATGAGCTAGCAGCCATTTTCAGCATGTACGTTTCTCACAACAGGGCGCTGAGGAATCCGACGATAAAAGACGAAATTAAATCCAAAGGACTTGGGGACCAATATAGCTTAGGCTTCGTCAACTATCCCATCTATCAGGCGGCAGACATATTATGCGTAAAAGGAGAACTTGTGCCGGTTGGCAGAGATCAGGAGGCACATCTTGAGCAAACTCGGGAAATAGCCAGAACAATAAACAAGCTTACGAATTCCGATATTTTTCCGGAGCCGCAGGCATTAATTGGAAGGGTAGCAAAATTAATGGGGACAGACGGTAATCCGAAGATGGGAAAAAGTCTGAATAATGCAATTTACCTTTCAGATGCAAAAGAAGAAGTTGAGAGGAAAGTTATGACAATGTATACGGATCCAAAGAGAATTCATCCGACAGACAAGGGGACAGTAGAGGGAAATCCTGTCTTTGTTTATCTGGATGCTTTCGCAACCGAGAAAGATAAAGCTCAAGTAGAAGACTATAAGGGTAAATATGCTAACGGTAAAGTTGGAGATGTAGAAGTTAAAAGATTTTTAGTCAAAGTATTAAATGACTTTTTGGAACCAATAAGGCAGAGGAGGTCAGAGTATGAAAAGCAGCCTGCTTTATTAGATTCAATTTTGAAAGAAGGAACGGCAAAAGTCAGAGAAGAAGCACAAAGAACTCTTGGAGAATTTATACAAAAAATTGGTTTATCCTTGTAATCTCCTTTAGATAACCAGACCATGTCTCGATTTCAAAATCTTAACTTTGCCTTTAGACAAGCTTCTTTTTAGTCTTACTAACCTTGGATTAGCTTCGCAATTGTGCTATACTCGCTGCATGGCAAATGAAAAAAAACCTACAACTCAGAATAAAAGCAATAAAAGACAAAAAGTCGTCAAGATAAGGACATCTTGGAAAAACATTCTGATTTATGCCTTCTTGTTCTTCTTTGCTCTATTTATTTTTATGGGGGCCAACAGCGGTAATCAATCTTCCGAAAGCACAAAAACAATTCCTCTCTCTCAGGTTGTCTCGGATGTGAAAGCTGGGAAGGTTTCGGAGATCCAAGTTCAGGACAATAAACTTGTACTTAAAGAAGGAAAAAATACATTTGATAGTTATAAAGAAACGGGAGCCAATGTGTATCAGATCTTTAAAGATGCAGGCGTACAACTGAATAAAACAAGCATCACTGTAAATGACCAGACGGGGCTGAATGATTGGCTAAATGTTATTTCGTCTGTTTTGCCAATCATTTTGATGGTAGCTTTCTTTTATTTTATTTTCCGCCAAGCCAGAGGAGCTCAGGAAAATATTTTTTCTTTTGGACAATCCCGTGCCAAAGTTTTCAACAAAGATACGCCGCGAATTGGTTTTGCTAATGTAGCAGGGGTTGATGAAGCAAAACAGGAGTTAACTGAAATTGTTGATTTCTTGAAAAATCCGGGAAAATATAAAGCCATGGGCGCACGTACCCCCAAAGGGGTATTGATGGTAGGGCCGGCCGGTACGGGCAAAACACTTTTAGCCAGAGCTACGGCCGGAGAAGCCAATGTGCCGTTCTTCTCAATGGCCGGTTCGGAATTTATGGAAATGTTGGTTGGAGTCGGAGCGTCCAGAGTCAGAGATTTATTTAATACCGCCAAAAAAGCCCAACCCGCAATCATTTTTATTGATGAAATTGATGCTATCGGAAGACAAAGGGGAAACGGATTGATGGGCGGACATGATGAGAGAGAGCAAACCTTAAATCAGATACTCGTTGAAATGGACGGATTCACAACCAATGAGCAATTGATTGTTATGGGGGCCACCAATAGGCCTGACGTTTTGGATCCGGCGCTAGTCAGACCGGGAAGATTTGACAGAATAGTGGCTTTGGATATGCCTGATGTGGTCGGACGACAAGCAATTTTGGCAATTCATGCGAAGGGAAAACCTTTCACTTCCGGGGTAGATTGGAAAAAAGTTGCCAAAAGAACAGTCGGTTTTTCAGGCGCAGATCTGGAGAACATGCTTAATGAGGCGGCAATCCTGGCAGCCAGACTTGGAAAGAAAGCAATTGATGCAGGGGATATTGAAGAGGCGGCCACAAAGGTTAAATTAGGTCCCGAAAAGAAAAGACTTCAATCGGAGGAAGACAGAAGAATGACCGCTTATCATGAGGCAGGACATGCTCTTGTCTCTTGGGAAATGCCACACATGGATCCAATTCATCGAATTTCGATTGTCGGTCGGGGAATGAGTTTGGGTCATACCATGATGGAGCCAACGGAAAGAGTTCATGAAACAAAAACGAGATTGATTGAGCAGATTGCAGTCATGCTTGGCGGAAGAGCTGCGGAAAGTATGATTTTCAAAGAAATGACAACCGGAGCATCCGATGATATTGCCAAAGCAACGGAAGTTGCCAGAACAATGGTGGTAGAGTATGGAATGAGTGACTTGGGTCCCATAAATCTGAGTACTGAACAAAAGACATATTTTGATCAGAAAACCATTTCGCCCGAAATGGCAGATAAAATTGATGAGCAAATTAAGAAAATTACGGATGCCGGTTATAAGACCGCGATAACGATGTTGATGGAATCTAAGAAAGAGCTTGATATTCTGGCGAATGAACTGTTGAAAAAAGAAACAATTGATGCCGATGACTTCATAAAACTTCTCGGTCCCAAAAAAGTTGCCACCTCCATTAAAGTTTAAACATATAATTTACTTGACAGTAAGGCCCAAACGGTGTAAAGTTAATTATGGATACGCGAAAATCTTCTTTTGAATTCGGTATAACCTTTGATGACGTCCTTCTGGTTCCAGGATACAGTGACTTTTCTCGTAATGATATAACGCTATCAACTTTTGTTTCCAAAAGAATAAAAATTTCAATCCCGCTTGTCTCGGCTCCGATGGATACGGTGACTGAAAGCAAATTAGCAATTGAGTTAGCCAAATTAGGTGGAATTGGAATTATTCACAGAAATTTAACAGTTGAAGATCAGGCGACTGAGGTTAAAAAGGTAAAAAATAAAAAGTTATTAGTAGGGGCGGCAATTGGAGCCTCAAGTGGATTTGAAAATAGAATAAAATCTCTAGTAAAAGTGGGAGTAGATGTGGTAGTCATTGACAGTGCGCACGGATACTCAAAAGGAGTGATTGAAGCAATAAAATTTATCAAAAAAAATTATAAAAATATTGATGTGATAGCTGGTAATATAGCAACCTATGATGGGGCAAAGGCTTTGATTATGGCTGGAGCTGACGGGTTGCGTGTTGGAATGGGTCCTGGGGCTATCTGCACGACCAGAATCATATCCGGAATGGGCGTTCCTCAAATAACGGCAATAAAGGATGTAGTCAGAGCTGCAAGGAAATTTAATATTCCGGTAATTGCTGACGGCGGAATAAAATATTCAGGTGATGCTGTTAAGGCTTTAGCTGCGGGCGCATCGACTGTCATGATGGGTGGACTTTTTGCTGCCAGCCTTGAAGCTCCGGGAAAACTTATAACTTTAAAGCAAAGCGAACTTCCTTCCAGATTTCAAAGAATGTCCAATATGAAAAAATATTATCAGTTCAAAGAATATAGAGGAATGGGATCGGAAGGAGCGATGAAAAAAGGCGCTAAAATTAAATCTGAAGATGAATTCCATGGTAAAAATTACAAAGACCGCGTTTTGGTCGCAGAAGGAGTAGAGGGATTAGTTTTAGTAAAAGGAAAAGTTTCCGATGTTGTTGATCAAATGGTAGGAGGAATAAAATCCGGCATGTATTATGTCGGAGCCAAAAACATAGAACAACTTTGGAAAGCTAAGTTTATTCAAATTACCCAGGCATCATTAACCGAAAGCCATCCTCATGACATTTTTGTTACAAATCCGGGCAAAAATTACTAATGATTATAGTTGTTGATTTTGGGTCTCAAACGACCCATCTTATTGCCAGAAGACTCAAAGAGTTAGGTGTTGGAGTGCAAATAGTTCATCCGGAAAATGCTCTGGCGAAAATAAATAAATTTAAGGCCAGAGGAATTATTCTTTCCGGAGGACCCTCTTCTGTCTATGAAAAAAATGCCCAGACAGTTGATGTTAAAATTTTTAGCCTGGGAATTCCCATTCTGGGAGTTTGTTATGGACTGCAATTAACGGCACACCTATTGGGTGGCAAAGTTGTTTCGGGTAAGAAAGAATATGGTCCAACTCAGCTTAAGATTGGAGATTTAAGGTCTAAAATTAAGAATGGTTTACCGCACAAATTTACTGTCTGGATGAGTCATGGGGATGAGGTAATTAAACTGCCAAAAGGTTTTGAAATATTCGGCCAAACTGAAAATGTTCCATTCGCAATGGTTGGGGATTTAGCTAGAAATATCTTTGGTTTGCAGTTTCATCCGGAAGTTGAACACACAGAGTTTGGCAATCAAATCCTTAAAAATTTTGTCGAAATTTGCGAAATTTCAGTTCTAAAAAAAGATTTTAACATCTTGGAAATAGAAAAGAGTATAAAAAAAATTGTCGGAGAAAAAGACTATGTCATCGGCGCAGTTTCTGGAGGAGTAGACTCAACGGTAGCTGCTGCTTTAACTGCAAAGGCAATAGGGAAGAGATTTATTCCGATTTACGTTGACAATGGTTTAATGAGAGAGGGGACAACGGCTCATGTTAAAAAAATATTTAAAGAAATTGGCATTAAACCTATAGTAGTTAGTGTGATAGGGGAGATGTTAAAAAGGCTTAAGAAAATTACGGACAGTGAGAAAAAAAGAAAAATAATCGGTAATTTTTATATAGAAATTTTTGAGAAGGAAATGAAAAAATTAAAAGCCAAGAAAATCTTTGTTAAATATTTATTACAAGGGACTATTTACTCAGATGTGATAGAAAGTCAAGGCACAAAGAATTCGGCAAAAATAAAAAGTCACCATAATGTTGGCGGATTACCTAAAAAAATGAAACTAAAACTTTTAGAACCGGTCAGAGAATTTTATAAAGATGAAGTACGTAAAATTGGAAAAGAGCTGGGATTATCAGAAGAATTTATCAATAAGCAACCGTTTCCGGGACCCGGTTATGCGGTCAGGATAAGAGGAGAGGTTACAAACGAGAGGCTGGCCATGGAGAAAAGGGCGGATAGGATAGTGCTATCTGAATTGCAAAGCGCAGGGCTTTACTCTCGGGTTTTTCTTTCATTTCCAATTATGACGGATGCCTTTTCCACGGCAGTCAAAGGCGATGGAAGACAATTTGGAGAAGTTGTTGCAATTCGTATCGTTGAATCAAAGGACATAATGACCTCAAATTGGGCAAGAATCCCCTATGATATTTTGCAAAGAATTTCATCGAGAATTGTAAATGAAGTTAAGGGAGTTTCGAGGGTTGTTTACGATATAACCACTAAGCCTCCGGCAACAATGGAATGGGAATAATTAGCGGCTTCTTTTTTTAGAAAGAATGCCTGTTCTTTTGAAAGCAACGTAAATGTTTTTCAGATAATATTTAGGATCGAAAAGCTTTCCAATTTCATCCTTCTGCAATATGTTGCTGATTTTTTTCTCATTTAAAGCTAATGTTTTAAGATCTACCTCTTGATCAATTGTCTGCTGGGAAAGTTTTTTGACCAAATCATAAGCTTCTGTTCTCGAATATTTTCCGGTTTCGATGATGGCATTCATCAAGCGAGAGCTATAAATCAATCCATGGGTCAAATCTAAATTTTTGAGCATTTTATTTGGAAATACTTCCAGATTATCAATAATAAATTTAGTTAGTCTAGTAGCATATATAAGATTTTCGAATACATCAGGAAAAACATAACGCTCAGTTGAAGAGTGACTAAGATCTCTTTCAAATAGGGTTCTAGATGCTTCCGACTCTTCGATTAATTTGCTCCGGATTACCCTATCTAAGCCGATAATGCGTTCGGATAATTCAGGATTTCTTTTGTGTGGCATGGCGCTTGATCCGGGATGAGTTGATCCTTCAAATGGTTCGAGCACTTCACCAATTTCAGTCATTGTTAAGTGTCTAATATTTTCAGCAATGCGGGCAAGAGTATTGCTATTGGCTACCATTAACGCCACAACTTCCACATGTCTATCGCGGCTGATGATCTGAGTTGAAGCCTCATCTGGTTTGAGACCTAATTTTTTTAATGCCAACTCCTCCAATTTGGGTTCAATAAATATGTGTGTTCCAATTTCTCCCGAACATTTTCCGATTGAAATTGTTCTTTTTGCCCGATCAACCCTCTCGAGTCCACGTTTTATTTCAGCATACCAACCCGCCACCTGACGGCCGAAAGTTTGAGGTATTGCATGCTGCCCATGCGTTCTTCCTATCTGCAATGTATCCTTATATTTAAGAGCAAGTTTTTTTAGTGATTCTTTCAATTGATCGAAATCATTTTTTACAATTTCCAAAGATTCGATTATTTGCAGTGAAAGGCTTGTGTCTAAAACATCAGAACCAGTATTCCCTAAATGAATAAAATTTCCTATTTCAGAAGGAAGGTTACCTTGTACTGTCCGAAGCAGATTTTTTGTCTCATGCCCCTTTGCTTCTTGAAGTGTCTTTATGTTTTTGCGGGTCAATTCTAAAGCAGATGTGATTAACTTTAATTGCTTTGCTGTTGGTTTGTTGTATAATTCATGACGAGCTTGACATTGTGCTTCCCAAATTTTAGTTTGTGTCCGAAAATATCCTTCTGGTTCCCAAATCTTTACCACATCTGGAATTTGTTCTGCGTAGCGGATTGGTGCTGGCATAATTAAATTTTTATAATTTCATTCCTTTTTGGTCCAGTTGAGATATATCTTATTTTAATTCCTGTTAGTTTTTCAATTTCTTTTAAATATTGTTTAGCCTCTTTCGGTAAATTGGCATACTTCTTAATGCCTTTTGTAGGCTTAGTCCAGCCCTTAAAAGTTTTATAAACAGGTTTTACTTTTGAAAGGAAAGTAGTATCGCCATCGTAATAATTTACTTTTTTCCCGTCCAAAGAATAATGAGTGCAGACTTTTATTTCAGGAAAATTATCTAAAACATCAAGTTTTGTAATTGCCAATTCCGTAAATCCGCTCACGAAGCAGGCAAACTTCAGAAGTTCAATGTCCAGCCATCCGCAACGTCTAGGTCTCCCGGTGGTTGCTCCAAATTCTCCTCCGATGGTCCTTAACTTTTCTCCGGTTTTGTCAAATAATTCTGTCGGAAATGGTCCACCTCCGACTCTGGTTAAATAAGCCTTAGAGACGCCGGTGACGTTCCTGATTTTATTTATTGGGATTCCCGCTCCGGCATTTATCCCTCCCGTCATAACCGTAGATCCGGTAACGAACGGATATGTTCCCCAATCATTGTCCAGCATTATTCCCTGAGCGCCCTCGAAAAGAATATCCTTTTTATCTTTTATGGCTTCTTTAATTAAAGAAAAAGATTCAAAGACCAGAGGCTTTATTTTTCTTCTAAAAGCAAAAAATATTTTTTCAATATCTTTTTGTTTTAATTCTTTTGTCCCAAGAACTTTGAGAATTTTATTTTTTACGAGAAGTTGGACTTTAAGTTTTTCAGAAAAACTTTTTGAATTCATTAAATCAATAATCCTAATTCCGTTATAGCTGACTTTGTCGGAATATGTTGGGCCGATTCCCCTGCCTGTCGTACCGGTTTTATTTTTGCCTTTTGCCTGTTCATATAGAAAATCTAAAATTTTATGATAGGGCATTATTAGATGGCAACGGGGAGAAATAAATAATTTGTTTTTAAGTTTTATGCCGGATTTTTCAAGTAATTCAATTTCTTTTACCAGCACTTCCAAGTCTATAATGACGCCGTTTCCGATAATAACCTTATTTTTTGGATGAAATATTCCCGAAGGGATAAGATGAAGAGCGAATTTTCCTGAGTTATTTATGATTGTGTGGCCTGCGTTGTTTCCTCCGTTGAAGCGGATTACATAGTCCGATTTGGTGGCGAGATAATCAACTATTTTACCTTTTCCTTCATCTCCCCACTGCGCCCCCAATACTGCATTCAGAGCCATAAATTGAACAAAACATATTGTAAGGGACAAAAATAGGAAAAGCAATCCCCAAGATGATAGAATAGAGCTGGTAAAAGACCATTTGAAAAAATATGGACGAAGTTGCGCAAATTAGGGAAAGAATAGATTTAGTTTCTTTTATTTCCGAATATATTCCGCTAAAAAAAATGGGCAGAAATTTTAAGGCAGTTTGCCCTTTCCATAACGAAAAAACCCCATCCTTTGTTGTTTCTCCCGAGCGGCAAATCTGGCATTGTTTTGGTGGCTGCAATAAAGGCGGAGATGTCTATGAATTTCTAATGCAATATGAAAATTTGGAATTTGTTGAAGCCTTGCGGATTTTAGCAAAAAGAACAGGAATACAGCTTAAAGAATCAGATTTCCAGGCAGGGATGTCTTCAAAAAAAGAAATAATTTATAAGTTAAACAAGGTCGCCTTGGAGTTTTATCATTATGTTTTAACTAAACATACGGTTGGTAAAAAAGCCTTGACATATTTAACCGATAGCCGAAAATTAGACCCAAGACTAATTGAGACTTTCATGATTGGTTTCTCTCCAAAAGATGGCGTTTCTTTGTCTAACTATTTAATAAACAAAAAGAAGTATAAAAAAGAAGATTTGGTGGAAGCAGGTCTAGCATATTATGCAGGGCAAAGAGTAATGGATTTTTTCAGAAATAGAGTCATGTTTCCCCTTTTTGACCATAGGGGAAATGTGGCCGGATTTTCCGGACGGGCTATCGAGGAACCATACAATGGGGGGAAATATATAAACACCAGAGAAACACTTGCTTATCACAAGGGCAGTATGTTTTTTGGTTTGAATACGGCTAAAGAAGAAATTAAAAAATTAGACAAAGCGATTATTGTTGAAGGGGAATTAGACGTGATTTCTTGTTTTAGTATTGGTGTCAAAAATGCAATTGCAGTAAAAGGAACTGCGCTAACCGAAGATCAGGTTGCCTTATTATCCCGTTTTACCAATAATATATGTCTTTGTTTTGATAAAGATGAGGCCGGGTACTCAGCCGCTAAAAGAAGTCTGCCGTCTCTTGAGAAAAAAGGAATCAATATAACAACTTGTATTTTTGAAGATGCCAAAGACGCTGATGAGGCAATCAAGAGGGATCCGATAGCCTTTAAAAAATCTGTAGAGAATAGCGTTTCAATTTATGATTATATTTTTGCAAGAACATTCTCTACTTTTGAAAAAAATAACATAGACGGGAAAAGAAAAATAAGCGATGAGCTTTTGCCTCTTTTGACCGGAATTGCAAATGAGATTGTAAAAGAGCACTATCTTAAAAAACTAAGCAGTGAAATTAATGTATCTCTGGAAGCTTTGTTAAAAGAGGCAGAAAAAATTGAGAAAAGGGAAGTTGTAAAGGAGGAAGTTTTTGTTAACAAAAAGGATAAGAAATCAAGAACTGAAGTTTTGGAAGATTATTTAATGTCGCTGATTATTCAGCATGATAATCCAAAAATGGTTTTAGAAAAGTGTCTTTTAATTCTAAAAGATTATAAGTTTGAAACCGAATCTTATCAAAAGATAATTAATCATCTTTCGAATTATTTCAAGAAAAATGGCAAATTTAACAGTTCTGAATTTTTGGACCTTCTTCCCAAAGAACTGACAATGTCATTTGACGCTTCTTATTTATTTCCGATGCCTTCTTTTGACAGTGACATTAGGCACGAAGATGAGGTAAAAAAGGTTGCCACAGAATTGAGAGCAATATTTTTAAAAACTAGAATAAAAGAAATTTCAGATAATCTTAAGAAAGGTGAAAGGGAGGAAGACCTTAAAAAAGTAGAAAATTTGGAAAAAGAGCTGGCTTCAACTATTGGTCTTTTGGGAAAAGACTAAAATGTGGTAAAATAAGCTTTCAGACACCCTATGAAGAAAAAAGATAAATCACAGGACATGCTTACGGATATAGTTTCGTCGGCTAAAAAAAGAGGTTATATTACTCAGGATGAAATTTTATCCATTTTTCCAAGGCCAGAAGAGCATTTAATTGAGCTTGATAATCTATATGATAGACTCTTGGAATCCAACATTGATGTTTTTGAATCTGTTGTAAAAGATCAGGACGGGGACAATAAGCCAATGGAGGCTTTGGAAAAAGAGCTGGAAGCTCTGACGGTTTTGACCGAAGGTACGGTTTCCGATCCTGTAAGGATGTATCTTAAAGAAATTGGTAGAATTCCGCTCCTTAAATTTGATCAGGAAATTTCCTTAGCCAAAAAAGTCGAAAAGGGAGATAAGGCAGCTAAGAAAGTTCTGACCACTTCAAATTTACGTTTGGTTGTTTCAATTGCCAAGAAATATGTCGGACGCGGTTTGACTCTTTTGGATTTAATTCAGGAAGGAAATCAGGGTTTAATTAGGGCAGTTGAGAAATATGACTGGAGAAGGGGTTATAAGTTTTCAACTTATGCCACTTGGTGGATCAGGCAATCAATTACCCGTGCAATTGCGGATCAGGCTAGAACAATCAGGATCCCCGTCCATATGGTAGAAAATATTAATAGATTCCTAAGAACTTCTAGAAAATTAATGCAAGAATTGGGTCGTGAACCAACACCTGAAGAGGTGGCAAAAGTCTTAGGAATTGAGCCGGATAAGGCACTGGAAATTATTAAGATTTCCCAGGAGCCGGCATCTCTGGAAACACCTGTCGGGGACGAGGACGACAGCAGGCTTGGAGATTTTATTCATGATTCTGCGGCTCCTACGCTTTTTGATTCCGCCTCACGTGAACTTTTGAAAGAGCAAGTCGAAGGAGTACTTTTGACTTTATCCGACCGTGAAAGAAGAGTTTTGGAAGAACGTTTTGGCTTAAAAGACGGAAAGCCAAAGACCCTTGAGGAGGTTGGTCGTATGTTTGCCGTTACCCGTGAACGAATACGTCAGATTGAAGCCAAAGCTTTAAGAAAGCTGCGTCATCCAAGCAGGGGAAATAAACTTCGTGATTATCTGGGAGACTAAGTAATCCATTTCTATGGCAAAATTAACAAAGATAATAGCAACAATCGGTCCGGCGTCAGAGAGTGAAGAAATTATCGAGTCTTTTATAAAAGCAGGAGTTAATCTTATCAGATTTAACTTTAAACATAGCTCCCCCGAATGGCATAAAGAAAGAATTGAACGGGTTAAAAAAGTTTCCCATAAATTGAATTCACCCCTTGGTCTGCTTCTTGACTTACAAGGTCCGGAAATTAGAATGAATATGCCCTTTGATCAATTAGACCTAATGGTTGGGGAAAAGATACTTTTATCTGAAGCTATTTTTAAAACAAATGAGAAAGGATTTTCTTTGACAGAACCTAAAGTTATAGATTATCTAACAGATGGGCAAAAAATCTTAGTCGATGACGGGCTTTTCTCTTTTAAAATTCAAAGACAAAATAATAAGGTATATGCAATTTCTGAATCTGAGGGGGTTCTAAAAAGTAAAAAAACCGTTAACATTTTGGGCTTAGATTATGATTTTCCCGTACTTCACGAAAGAGATATGAATGGTTTAAGACTTGCCAAGGAAGTCGGTATTAATTTTATTGCACTTTCTTTTGTAAGAAATGGAGACGATTTAAGGAAATTAAGAAAAGAGATGGAAAAGATTGGGCTTAATGCGAAAATAGTGGCAAAAATTGAAACTAAAAAAGCCATTAAGAATATAGATGAGATTATTAAAGAAGCTGACATTGTAATGATTGCCAGAGGAGATATGGGAGTTGAAATGCCCATGGAGGAGGTTCCTTATTATCAAAAACTAATTATTCGAAAATGTATGGAAAATGGAGTGCCGGTGATAACGGCTACCCAGATGTTGGAATCTATGACACAGAAACATATTCCGACTCGAGCAGAAACATCAGATGTTGCTAATGCAATTTATGATTTTACCGATGCTACAATGCTTTCCGGAGAAACAGCCTCAGGCAAGTATCCTTTGGAGGCCGTAAAAACAATGGCAAAAATAGCTGATTTTACAGAGAATAAAAACAGGGTAAATGATATAAGAAATTTTTTCAATTATAATTTAGATGATAATTCCAGGATGATTTGTGATTCGGCTTTTAATTTACATAAAGTAATTGAAAGTAAAAATGAAAATATAAAAGGTTTTATCGTATTTACCCAAACGGGGAAAACAGTTAGGATGTTGGCTCGCTATAGACCGCACGTTCCCATTTTTGCATTCTGTCCAAATATTGATGTAGCCAGGAGTTTGGCTGTTTCTTTTGGGGTTGTTCCAATTGTTCAAGGTTCTCTAGAAAGTAAGGCTGAAATTATTAGGGAAGACTTAGAAAAAGCAATGAAGCATTTGAATGTTAATAGCTTAGCCAAAAAGGGAGATAAATTTATAGCCATGCATGGGGATTACTGGGCAACTGAAACAGGCGTATCAACGATAAAGTTAATCACTTATTAGAAGCAAAGGAGTCCGCAGGGCAAGTCTCCATCCAGGAACCATCGGTTATCAACTTTAACAATTTTTATAGTTTGTCCGGACGCCGTTTTACAGATTCCGTAATCTTGCGTCTTCTTAACTAATTGAGAGCAACCTCTGAAAGCGTAATAATTTTCAAAAGTGCTGTGAGCTTTTCTAAGATAGAGAACCTGATTTATCGCAAAAATTATACCAATAGATATAATTGTCAAGAAAAATAAAATGAACTTTCTATTCATTGAGGAAATTTACTTGTGTTTTTTAGCGACTCTCTCAGCCAACATTTTTCGCTTTATTTCAAGTCTTTTCTTTGTTTTATAAGAGTGAGATCTTGCCATTTTTCCAACTCCGCCTCGTCTTGTAGCTGCCATATGATGTTATTATACTATTTTTTGCATATTTAAACAACATCATATAGTATAAAAAAGAGGAAAATAATATGGCATTTTGGATAGAAGAGATTTCATGGAAAAAGGTATTTCTGGTTTCGTTTCTGTTCATGATAATATCATTTATCATCAGACAGATTGAAGCAATATTGACAATGAATTATTATAAAATGCCGGAATTTTTTGGCGTCTGGAGCAAGGAAATGATGCCAAAAGCCGGACCTCCTCCGACAAGTTTTGCGATAATGTCTTTGGTTTTCGCTTTTGCTACGGGTATTTCTTTATCTTTAATTTATTATTACCTTAAGGACCATCTCCCAAGAGAAAAAAAGAAAAGAATATTTTATTTTGCAGATCTTATGATAGGAACGTCTTTTGTATTTTTTACTTTGCCGGTTTACCTGATGTTCAACGTTCCTCCGGGCCTGTTGATAAGTTGGTTTGTATCAAGTTTTATTATTTTAACTATGACTTCTTGGATCTTAGTTAAGATAATTAAATAAGATATGCAAATTTGTCAAAGCTGCGGAATGCCAATGGTGAAAGCGGAAGATTACGGTATGAATGCTGATGGAGATAGAAATCAAGAGTATTGTACGTATTGTTTCCAAAACGGAAATTTTACCTCGGATGTGACGCTTGGGCAGATGATTGAAAAAATAGTTCCAATGCATGATCAAATGGGAATGACCGAAGAAGAGGCCAGAAAAATGACGAATGAAAATCTCCCAAAACTTAAAAGGTGGGCCAAGTAATTTGGAAACCAAAGTCCGGGGTTAAAAGTTATTTATCTGCGGTTTTTTCAACTACATCAAAGCAATTGTTTTGGAATCGAATGGGAGTTGGTTTTTCTTCTATCTTAGTAACTACTTCACCGGCATTATCAACTTTAACTTCATGACTTTCAGGATCAGATTCTCTTTTCCATTTATAATCTGGATTCAAAACCAATGTACCCACCTTCTCATTTTTTACCGACAATTCAATTAAATTATTCTTATCTACCGAATGTACGTTGAAAACAGTGTTTACGGGCAATCCGAGGAACAGTCCAGTGCCCTGCTTTGAGATTATTTCTTGGAATTCAGACTTCCACGTGATCTGTTGTCCTACATTAAACTTTCCTTCTCCAACCTTTAATTTTTCCATAAGGGATTAATTATATAACAAATTGCAAATTTGTCAACTATAGGTTATATTCTCTCCGGCATCAACCTATTTTGCAATCCAGCAATTTTAAGCCAATTTCTTCGTCAAAAATTCTTTCAATGGCGTCTTTAAGGCTAAAAAGATATATTTCGCCTGTCGCTCCGACTACAGCTTCTTTCAGATGCCCGCCCGAACAAATAAAATCATCATTAGCAAGCACGGCGTGAATATGTAAAAAAGGCTTATTTTCAACCAAAGCAATATTGCCCGTAAGACTCACGATTTCCTGTGGTTTTTCTAACTTCTTAAATATATACTTTTTTTTGGCCAGAGAGTAAAAAGCAAGTTCTGCCTCAAGTACAGCGCCTATACCGTAAAAAACTCCTGAATGGACACTCTCTTTGACGCAAAAATCCGTTATCTTTTCTGCAATTCTTTCACCTTTAAATAGTCTGAGGATATAACCTTTTTCCGTTTTTCTAAAATTCATAAATAAATTATAGCAGAAGATATTTTTATATTTTAATAGTTTTGATTCTGTTTATTGGGCGGGTTGCAATTTGTTATATGATAGATAAGGAGCATTGTCTAGACGTATTCAGCTATTTTTCAGTTATAAGCTGTACAGATAAGAAGTGACAAGTGAAGTTATCTTAACAATGAGACTACATAAAAAACTTTTTTTAGGCACAATTCTTTTTCTTTTTTTAAATTTGCTTTTACCCGGCTTAGTGTTCGCAAATAATGCAGATCCCGGTCAATCCACCATTTCGGTCAGTTCAGGTTCTATCCCAGCAGATGGATCAACAACTGCCACTATTTCGATCACCGTCAAGGACGGTTCGGGTAATGCCTTGTCGGGGGATCATATTACCTTAACGAGCACTAATGATTCTGGTTTGACTATAAATACTGAAACTGTTGGATCTGTAAATTCGACCGCCGCAACGGATTCCGATGGAAATGTTACTTTTACGGTAAAATCAAACAATCCGAGCCCGGGAACGGATACCTTTACGGCTGCCGATACCAGCGATAATCCAAATGTTCCTATTGCTAATGGCAACGGCGTAAAAGTAAATTTTACAGCTTCGGCTTTAGCTCCCAATGCGGCCTGTACTGATGCATCACCGGGAAGTACGCCCCAATTAATATCGGCGTCTGCAAGCGGCACTAATCAGATAATCTTAACCTGGACAAATGCCTCAGATCCAGTTTCGTCTTATCTCTTAGCTTTTGGCCTTTCTCCAAGCCAATATATTTATGGTAATCCAAATATTGGCGGGCAAGGGACGACTTCCTATAATGTAGGCAGTTTAAATCCCGGAACAACTTATTATTTTGCAATAAAAGCTGTAAATGGATGCAATCCCGGAAGTTTTTCAAATGAGGTTTCTGCTGTTGCCGGAGGTACGCCAACCGATACTTCGGTTCCAACCCAGGCACCGTCGGACACCCCTTCGGACGTAAATACGCAAAATGAAATTGCACCTACCGACACTCCTGTTCAAATGCAAAATTTACAGGCAATTGATACAGATACTCCGGTTCCAACCCCGATTCCCGCCGCCGGAATTTCAACAGCAAAAGTAATGGAATACATTTTGGCATCTATTCTTCTGTTTGGAGGTATCGGAGGTTTTATTTATTGGAAACATAAAAAGAGTATGGAAAAATTTCCAGATGTGGCTTCTGGAGAAGATCAGTTGGGACAAGACCAACCAGAGCAAGAACAATTAGGACAAGATTTTAAACAATAGATGTTTGTAAGAATATCATTAATCATTCAATGAAATCTATTTTTACAAATAAAAAATATAAAAAAATATTAATACTACTGATAGTAATAGTAGTGATTATAGCTGCATATTTCCTTTTTCACGGTTCAAATTATTTTACACGCAGAGGAATTAGGCAAATTCGCACATATTTACAATCTTTTGGCATCTTTTCCCCGATTATAGTGATTTTTCTTATTTTCCTCAGTACTGCCATTCCACCATTACCATTACCGGTTCCCTTAATTGAGCTTATTTCAGGCGTAATGTTTGGATTCATCGGAGGGGCTTTGGTTATCTGGATTTCTCAAATATCATCTTCTGTATTTGCGTTTTATATTGTCAAGTTTTTTGGAAAAAAAATCCCAGGAATGAATATGATAAAGGACAATAAATGGAATTTTTACAGAGAGTTTTTAAACAAAAAAGGAGCATTTGCAATTTTTCTTATCCGTTTTGTTATGGCAGCACCATTCAATATAATTAGCTATCTTGCAGGCTTAACGCAAATTTCATTTTTAAATTTTATATTTGCCACTGCACTGGGAACGATTCCCGAGTCACTATTATATGCTTTTTTGGGATCAGAGATACGCACTTTGCATATAAAAATACTCTATCTTTCAATCGTGGTAATTTTAATTGGCTCTGTTGGTTTTATTTTCACACTGGTGCTTATGTTTATGTTAAAGCCTCAAAAATTACAAAAGAAAGAATCTTGAGACCAATTATAATTTTTTCTATTCTTCCGTTACTTATTGTTGAAATAATTATAAACGGCAAGTGAGACTTCGGCAATCCGTTCATTGGCGAGAATAGGGTTATCGCTTTGTGTCAAAACGACAAGTATGTAATCTCCGTTTGGGCCATAGACTATTCCCGCATCATGAGAATAATCGTCAAGTTCGCCTGTCTTATGAGCAGTAACTACGGGGAGAGGTAAATATTCCGGTATTTTTTCATTAAGAGCCTGTTGTTTTAAAAGACTTATCATCTCATTTGTATAGGCCTGGTTATTGAGCTTGTCGTTATAAAGTAATTCAAAAAAGTTGACAATGTCATGAGGGGTAGTCGTCGGATCATTGCCGCTTAAGCCAATTTTAGACTCAAGAAGCCCGTTATTTTGAAGAAACTGGGTAATTGCATTTAAACCCACCTTGTCTGTCAAGAGTAAAGCATCTTCATTGTCTGAAATGGTAATCATTTGATTTAGGGCATCACTGACCGTAGTCGAAACACTTCCGCTTGTTTGCTCAGCGTTATCAGTGTCAATTCCAAATTCGTTGTTTAGATATGCCGCGTCTTGAGTTAATGTGTCAGACTCGCTTAACTTTCCCTGTGAGATTTGGTCGTATACGACTGCCATTACCCATAATTTATATAAGCTGGCCGAGTCAAATGTTGTTTCGGCATTTTGCGTATATGTTTCTCCGGTTTTTAAGTTTTTTACAACAATCCCGAAGGTTCCATAGGTACCGGTAAGGGCTCTTTGTATTGCTTGCTGCAGGGATGAGACAGCATTAGCTGTTACTGTTGTAGTTGGCATAGGGGTTTCTTGTGGTAAAGAAGAATTTTCAGGCATTATTTTTTGATTGGGCTGCATCGAATTTTTACTTTCCGTAGAGGATATGAGATGTTTTAGGAAAAATAATCCCAATCCAACAAGGCACAAGAAAAGAATAAGTGTAAAGAGTCGTTTTCCCTTCTTTTTCTTGCGAATAGAAGTTCTTTTTTGATACATAAGGTCTTAAATTTAGATAATAATTTTTAATTATATGAAAGTTACTTGAGAAATATCTGAGAATCAACAAATAGTAATAAATAATTATACCAGAGGAGACTTGAGTTAATTAATTTTTCCGGTCAGCAGCCTTAGAAAACCTATTCTAAACGGGTCTCAATATAAAAACAATGGAATCCCCAGGTAATGCCTCAACTTCTTTTTTTGGCTTTATAGACTAATCATGTGGTTATAATATGGAGATATCAGCTCTTAAAAAAAAGAGACAAGATATATCAAGGACGATAGGAGGCGACTATAAAAACGCATCTATGATCCAGGATATGCAGATGATGTTTTTAGTCAGAATGACAGTCCCCACCTCAATCTTATTACCTGCGATGGCGTATGGGACGGAACAAAGAAAAGTTATGGCAAACATCTAGTGGCATTTACCGATATTATGAACTAGTTGCCCCTTTTCTCCTTTTTGAATTTTCTATAGCCTCTATCTTTGTCATAATTAATTCACCGGTCTGTGAATTTTCAACATACCCTTTAAGAATAGATTCAAATTATTCAAGAATAGATTATATTTAGGATTTAATTTCTGCACTGGTTAAGCTTAATTGTTATTTTATCCATTGCTTTTAAGTTTGTATTTTAAAATTATGATATACTAGATTTGAAATAAGGATATGTTACTTCTTGTTTTGGCTTTGGTATTGGCACTAACTATCGTCATCTTTATCTTCCAGAATACTAGTCCTGTCGTTGTTCATTTTTTAGTCTGGCAATTTGATGGATCATTGGCACTTTTTCTGTTTATTGAATTTATATTCGGTATAATTGTTAGTTTATTGGTTGCAATACCGTTGCTTTTTAGAAAAAAAACGAAGGCAAGAAAACAAAGGGGAGATGAAAATAAGCTTCAATAAACCACATAAATAATTATTGTAACTATTTTATGTAAAGTTATAAAAAAGACTTTCAGGGTACAAAAAATGAAGCTGCTCTCCCTGATTGACATGTTCGGTAACAAAAGATTGAGATAGATATAAGTTTAGAAAATATAAAGACATTACCAATATCTCTTAATTCGCTTAAGTAATTTGCTCCAAGAATAGAGGACGTTAGAACTTTTCTTTGTATTAAATAAGATATTCCGGGTCTGGAAATTATGTAGCTTGGCGAGGTCTATATCTCTTACCAATTAAATTCTTGCTACAGTAATTTCCAGACCAACTTCATGAGAAATACTTTTCTCATAGAAAGATACAGAATTATTTTGTATCATCTACCGCATTTTGCGTAGAGTCTGTTGCTGCAGTTACTACTGCATCTACTTTTTCTTGTCCTTCAGCAATTTTTTCCCCAATGTCGGCTTTAATATTTGTCACGTTATTTTTTGCTTCATCAATAACTTTTTCTACCTGTTTACGGCTGTCATCGTTTGCAAGAATTGCTGCTCCTGCGACTCCAGCTGCGACTGCTCCAACTACTGCTCCCGTTACGGCAGCAGCTACTGGATTAATTCCGTTCGCTTGGCTATTTTGTTTTATTTGACTATCATCTGTCATATTTATTTCACCTCCTCCTCACTTTTATATTCTCCCTGCTGAAAACTTCAACATTTATGCTGAAGACGAAAGCAAAAAGAATGGACACTTTGCCATCACATATAGATATAATTTATAGGATCTTCCTCTATCCTTTAATAAACCGCAACAAAAATACGATGATTGCTATGACGAGCAAGATGTGAATAAGCCCTCCACCAATGTGCAGCGCAAATCCACCAAGCCACATAACTATCAATATGATTGCAATGA
>Ga0182027_10002565_pt1 | contig 29326 bp, 27 predicted proteins | sample 712E1DmetaG_FD_121300 | JGI IMG/M metagenome (GOLD analysis project Ga0182027, IMG submission 121300) | Permafrost microbial communities from Stordalen Mire, Sweden - 712E1D metaG (Illumina Assembly) | ecosystem: Environmental > Terrestrial > Soil > Wetlands > Permafrost | place: Sweden...
ACTTGTTTAAAAAGCGTCGGTAGGGTTCTGGGGTGCGGGTTCCAAAATATAAAAACCATCATTGGGGGGCGGCGGGGGCTTACAATAAAAGAGCTAATCCGCCAGTTCGAGCTTCCAGAAGTCAGCGGGCTTGATTATAACAATACCCTCGACCTTTTTAAGAACCAACAGATCAGTGTCACCGGTGATGATGCAGGTAACTTTTTCGCCGATGGCTGCGGCGAGCACATGGTCGTCGTCGGGATCTCGGCAAATGGCTCTATCCATCGGAACTTCGACAGCCATAATGCAGCTACGGCGAAGGAAATGAATGATCATTGTTGTTTCATCCGAGGACAGCTTGATGCGGTGAAGGAGCTTGTCGGTGAGTTCGTCAAGGACAAATTTGCTGGTGTACATTGTATGGTGCGCTACACAATGGTTAAGCAGTTCATTGCAAGCGCCATGCGTGGAATATGCGGCGACCAACACGTTGGTATCGAAAAACACCTTCATGAGATCGCCTTAAAAACGTCTTCGTCGGTAAAAAAACCCTGCTTTTGCGCTTTGGGGATGACCATTTTTCGTAACCTTTGGAATTCGCGTTGCGCAAAGTATTGTTTGAGAGCGTCCCGCACGATCTCACCCTTGCGCAGGCTTTCTTCCTTAGAGACTTTTTCCAGCTTCGACTTAATCTGCGTCGGAATGCTAATAGTGAGTGTTGCTTGCATAATGTGACCTCCGTTAAAGGTGCTGTCCAGCCAGTGTTTTGACTTGTTTAAGAACCACCCCTTGTCCGTCAGGTGGGAGTTTTTCGTAAAGATCCTGCGGCCCTCGCTATCCGGCCGCTTTTGTGAGTATGAGGCCCTCGAAAGGATTGCATTGAGTAAGCCCCTGTTAAAGTGTCTCACTTAGAAAATACCATATTCGCACCAAAGGTTAAAGCAATGAAATCGAGATAGGCGACTTTTCACCCTGTAAAAAAAATGGGAGTTCCCGCCTTGCCGGGACTGCGGCGATCGTTCGTATGAAATCATGGATTAATTCCTCGCGCGACGGTATACTGTATATAATCAACGGTCCGCAAACCGCGGCCCGCGTCCCACAAAAGAAACGGTCCCATGGCAGCGAATACGGACATTTCCTTTACCGATACCCGTCATTTTATTACGCGCATACTCGACGCGTCGCCGAACCTTATTTACATCTACGATATCGCCGAGGGCCGCAACGTGTATTCCAACCGGGAAATCATGAATTTCCTGGGCTACAGCGCCCAGCAGATCAAGGCCTTCGGGCCGTCGCTCATGCAAACCATTTTGCACCCCCACGATGCCATGGCCGTTATGCGGCACCATGCGGCCTTCGCGACGGTCGGCGATAATGAGACGTTTGAAATCGAATATCGCATGAGGCATGCCGACGGCCGCTACCGATGGCTTAGAAGCCGCGAAGTGCTTTTTTCACGCGACGAGAACGGCGTCGGCACGCAGATCCTCGGCATCGCCGAAGACATTACGTCGCGCAAACTCTTCATGAAAGCGCTCCAGGAAAGCGAAGAAAAGTTCCGCGAATATATCGAACAAGCGCCCGACGGCGTGTTCGTGGTCGATAAAACCGGCAGGTTCCTTGAGGCCAACCAAGCGTCGCTCGATATAACGGGATACGATAAGGAAGAACTGCTTTCCCTCACCATTCATGATCTGCTTGCCGAGGAATCCCGGGAAGAAGGCCTGGCCAATTTTAAAAAACTGCTTGTAACGGGTAAGGCGTCTTCCGATCTTTTTCACCGCCATAAAAACGGGTTGAAAATTTGCTTGACGATAAGCGCAATTAAAATATCGGACGAAAAGATACTCGGTTTTGCCAAAGACATAACCCAAAGAATGCGAACGGAAAAGAAACTTAAGGAAAGCGAAGAGCGGTATCGCACCCTTATCGAACAGGCTTCGGATGGGATATTTCTTAACGACGACGACGGGAAACTTATAGAAGCGAATACCGCGGGATGCAAATTGCTGGGATACTCCCATGAAGAAATCCTGCGATTAACATTGCAGGACCTGGTCAAGGTGAACGCCGATGGTCCCTTGAGCATCAAAGAATTGCAGGAAGGGAAATCGGTTTTGCGGGAACGCGAATTGATTTGCAAAGACGGAACGCTCGTGACCGTTGAAATAAACGCAAAAAAAATAGCGAATGGCCTCTTTCAGGGTATCGCTCGGGATATTACCGAGCGTAAACGGATGGAAGAAGGGCTTCGCAAAGCGCAGAAATTAGAGTCCCTGGGGGTTTTTGCCGGGGGCATCGCGCACGACTTCAATAATTTACTCGGCGGGATATTCGGCTACATCGACATGGCAAAAGACTCTTGCGAGGCCGGCGGCAAAACCCGGGGCTACCTCGATAAAGCGAGCAAAACATTTTCCCGCGCCAAAGACCTTACCGGGCAGATCCTTACGTTTGCAAAGGGCGGGGCGCCGCTGATGAAAACCGGGCTTTTAATGCCTCTTGTTAAGGACTGCGCCCGATTCGCGTTGAGCGGTTCCAACGTATCATGCGCGTTTCAGGCGGCCAAAGACCTTTGGCCGTGCGATTTCGACGAGAGTCAGATACGTCAAGTAATCGACAATATCGTCATCAACGCCGTCCAAGCGATGCCCCAAGGCGGCGCGGTCAAGGTAAGCGTTGAAAATTGCATGATAAAACCCGGCGGAAAGACCTCCCTAAAACCGGGGCGCTATGTCCATGTTTACATTGCTGATGGCGGAGCGGGGATACCCGAAAGCGTTTTGCCGCGCATTTTCGACCCCTTTTTCACGACCAAGCAAAAAGCCAGCGGCTTAGGTCTTGCCACCGCGTATTCCATTATGAAAAAACACGGCGGAGAGATTTTCGCCCAATCGCAAAGCGGCACGGGGGCGGTTTTTCATCTGTATATGCCGGTTTCCGAAAAAAGTCTTGGGACGGAAATCGTTTCGAAGACCCGAACGCATAAAGGATCGGGCAGGATATTGGTAATGGACGATGAAGAGGCGATCAGGGAGACCATGGGCGACATGCTTTCCACGATGGGCTATGACACGGAATATGCCCTTAACGGGCAGGACGCCATAGCGATGATTGAAAAGGCCGCGGCAGCGCATAATCAGTATAAAGCGGTTTTCATGGATTTGACCATTCCCGGGGGCATGGGCGGCAAGGAAGCTGTAAAGAAGCTGCGAAAAACCGAAAAAGACCTGCTCGTATTCGTCTCAAGCGGTTACAGCGAAGATCCCGTGATGTCCGATCCCACGGGTTACGGGTTCAATGACAAGATCAAAAAACCGTTCAGAAGATCGGAACTTGCCGATTTATTCAACCGACACTTATCCGCCTTGGGAGTCAATAAAAGTTAATGGATTTTCCCGCGTCGAGCATCTTTCCCCTGCTATCGATGATTTGATAGCAAAACGCCCCTTTTAGCGAAAACCGTTTCGCGACTTCGCTTATTGCCCCGGCTTGTCGGGTCCATACAAGCTTGCCTTGCATGGTGTAAATCTTGACGGTGGTTCCCGAAGGAAGCGGTCGATCGCCGATACAATCGGCGAAGACCGATTGCCGTGGTTTTGCGCCGTTGTTATCGCTTTTAAGCGTGGCTGCGGTGCATTGGAAATCGATGAGCTGCGCATGGGAGTCATGGAACGCTTTCAACTGGTTTTTGCAGGCGTCCCACGACCCGACGCCGTCATTGGCGTTATATGACCACGGTATGATGCCCGCATAGCCGTGGGCAAAGGCCGAGTCGACCATCTGCTGCACGGTGTAATCGCCTGCCTGGGCGGGAGATTCGCCGATGATCGTTGGTTTGTCAAGTTTCCAATAAGCGGGGGTTTTCAGCGCTTGGAACGGGTCGTATCCCCAGTCGGCGTTAAACATCCAATCGTAGTAGTGGACCTCGTAAAAATCGAGAACGGCCTTCGGATGTTTATAGACGGCCTGAAGCGAGGAATCGCACCAGTAGTTGGCGGCGGCCGGCGGTTGATTGGAAGAACACCATTTCAGGCAGGCCGAACCTATCGTTACCATTTTACCCGAATTAAGGTGGATTGCCTCGGCAATCATGGCGCAAAACCGCTCCATTTCAGCGTCACTTACCAATTGGACGGTGTTGCCCGGACCGCTGATGCTCCATTCGGGTTCGTTAATGATTTCCCATGCAAAAAGATTGCAGGTGTTGGCATAGCGTTTTACCATGGGAATTAAAGCGTTTTTTATGTATGACCGGGTCTTGTTTGTGTCCTGAATGAGGTTAGCGTGCAGCCCGGCGTATTTGCCCGCCGAACCGGTGAGATCCTTGGTCATGTCGAAGGACCACAGACAGGGCTGTATCATGACGCTACTTGCCGCGGCGATCCTGAAAATGTCATCGAAATTCGAAAAGAAATTCGTATCCAGGCCCGTAACGTTTCCGTTATTATCGAATTCCGGGGAAGTGCGGCCGTCGCAGTGTATCCATAACCGGACGCAATTGACGCCGTAATTTTGGCAAGCCTGAAAAAACGTCGTGAAAAAAGACGGACTATATAAAGCGCCCCATTCGTAATGCATGCCGACGTCCGATCCGAATTGGTTCCAGGGGACGTTGATGCCGTTGATATAATAATCTTTCCCGTTTAAATGTATGGTGTTAGCAGGTTGGCCCGATACAGAAACCGCGGCAATAAACAAACACGCCGCAACCCCGAAAATTCGACGAAGCGTTCTCATGGTGGTCCCTTCAATAGTGTATGTTTTGAAAAATGTCCAAGATTAGTGTCCGGTCGGGCACGCCCGGTTCATTTTAAGAAGGTAGCGTTTATCATGCTTGTTTCTTACTTGTCGAGGGAGTATTTTCAGGGTATGGACGACAACGAACCCTTTTTGTCAACTCAGGAAAAGGACCTTCGGTTTTTTCTTGAAGCGCTGGAGGTACGGCTTCCTGCGCCAAGTATCGGGCGCGCCGACGGCTACGTTGTGGTTAATCTCGGAGAGGTTGCCGCGCGCACGTTTAAAAGCAAAGACAAAACCGTTCTTCTCGGATACCGTTATAACGGCAAAATTTTTCCCCTTTCAATCCATTTTTTACAGGAAGACCGTGAAGCGCGGTTCGGTCATTCGACGCTTTTGCTTGATTCCTATGGCGAAGGCCCCGCGATCAATCCTGTTTTGCGGTCCGCGCTGGAGCGTTTTTTTGCGCGAGACGGGAAAAACATTCTCAGGGATTTGGAGCCTTCGTGGGAAAACGTTTCGCTGAAAGACCACGTCGATTGCAGGATAGACTGGCGGATGAAACCGACGCTCAAAGTGGCCGTCGACCTTTGCCGCGAAGTTTTGCATGAAGTTCCTGAAATCCCGCTTTTCCCGAGTGTGTATCCCTACAACAATCCCTATGTCGAGAACCTTTTGGAAGTCGGCCTTCCCGAACTCGGCAATGCGCGAAGCGTGTTGGTTTTAGGAAGCGGATCGGGACTTGACGCGGTTTGCATTGCCATGAAATATAAAATCCCGGTCCACGCAACAGACATAAATCCCCTAGCCATCGCCAACACGAAGGCAGCGGCCCGGCGTTGCGGTATTGAGAAGCATGTCTGCGCGTACACAAGCGACGCTTTCAATAACGTTCGCGAAAAATTCGATTCGATTTTTTTCCAGGCGCCGCTGGCCACCGACGACAAAAACCTGACCGACGCCAACCGCTATGATTTTGAAGGCGCTCTTTTGCGCCATGTTTTTATTGGTCTTCGCGATCATCTTTCGCCTCAAGGACGGATGTATCTTATGTCGCGCCCGGACGTGTCTTCTTATGTAAACTTGTCCGGCGTGTCCGTAAAAACGCGGCGGCGCTTCGAGCCGCTGAGCAGTGTTGCCATCCACGAAATCGGGCTTGCGTCCGTATGATTACCCGCAGGGAAATTTTAAAACGCGGCGCGGCCCTGGCAAGCGGCGCCTTGGCGTTTCCCCATCTTGCCTGGGCCGGTAAGGATTCGACGTATCCCGCCAAGTATTGGCATTCGATGGGCGACGCGGTGGGCTGCGATTTGTGCCCGCTGGGGTGCAATCTTGACGAAGGGAAAATCGGTTTTTGCCGCACCCGCCAAAACATCCGGGGGGAACTGGTAACCACGGCGTACGCCAATCCGTGCGCGGTACACGTTGACCCCATCGAAAAAAAACCGCTTTTTCACGTGCTTCCGGGGGCCCGGTCGTTTTCAGTGGCCATCGCGGGCTGCAATCTGCGCTGCCTCAATTGCCAAAATTACGATATAAGCCAGGTCACCCCGGGCGAAACGCGGACGACCGATCTTCCGCCCGCGAAAGTCGTGGACGCGGCAAAAAAACAGGGATGCGCCACGATCGCCTATACGTATTCCGAGCCCATTGCCTGGTTTGAATATATGCTTGACACATCGGTTATGGCGCGCTCGGCGGGCCTTAAAAACCTCTGGATCAGCAACGGTTACATCAGCGACGCTCCCCTGCGCGAGTTGGCGCCGGTCATGGACGCGGCGAACATCAATCTAAAAACTTTCAATAACACGCTTTCGCAAAAACTTAATGGGGCGAAATTGCAGCCGGTATTGGACACGCTTATCGCGGCTAAAAAATACGGGATTTGGCTGGAAATCACCAACCTGATTATTCCGGGTTGGACCGACGATTTGAAAATGGTCCGGGCCATGTGCGCGTGGATCAAACAAAACCTCGGCGCCGACGTGCCGCTGCATTTTTCCCGGTTTTTCCCGCTCTATAAACTAGCGGACCTTTACCCTACGCCAACCGATGTTCTGGTTGCCGCGAAAAGAATCGCCCACGAAGAGGGCCTTAAGTTCGTGTATATCGGCAATGTCGCGGACGTCGATTCCAATACCTATTGTTCGTCCTGCAAAAAACCGCTTATCGTTCGCGACGGTTTTATCATCAAAACGAACGCGATTAAAAACGGGTTGTGCCCGTTTTGTAAAACGCCGATCAAGGGGATATGGGCATAAACGAGGACATTGTGCATACAATTAAAGGCCCGGCCGCCGTGCACTGATATAAAGCGAGCCCGCTATTTCGCGGAAACCGGGGATGCGCTCGGCCGCCGAGCAGAGCGGTTTAAAAACGGGCAAGAACCGAGCGGGTATTTGCGGATGAAGAAAATCAAACGGCGTAATCGAAATTTCCGTAAATCCATGCTTCATGAGCATACGCCCTGAGCCGCCATGTAAAAAAGGCGGTTTCATCCGGTGAATCGCCGCAGGCTTTTTTTATCCACGGAATATTTTTTTGAAGCATGATTTGCGGATTAAGCATGTTGGGCTCGGTGAATGCGATTTTCCCCCCGGGCCGTAAAACCCGATAAAATTCCCTCAAGGCCTTTTCAACGTCAAGGTGATGAAGGACCGAACTGCCGACAATCGTATCAAAGGTCCGGCCGCCGAATGACAGCATATAAGCGTTAGATACCGAATACCTGATTTCGGGGAACGGGGCCAAGGTTTTGGCCGCCCGCAATAAATCCCGGGAAATGTCGATGGCCGTGACGAAGGCGAAAGTTTTTGCAAGCTCTTTAGTCAAGTACCCGGCGCCGCAGCCGATTTCCAGTACCGACATGTCGCTCGTTATGTGCGACAAAAGCATTTTCGCGCGCCTTTGCCACCGCAGTTTTCCGGCCGGCGTTTCCCAATTCCAAACTTCTCCGGCATTATGGGCGATTAAAAACTTCGCATGGGCGATTTCATTGCGAACGCGATTGTCAATGGTAAAGCCCATGGCAAACCTTTTTATAAAAAAGTGATTTTCCTGGCCGCAAAAACGAGCATGCGAAACAAGAGAAGCCCATGCCGCCAACGCTGAATATTAGTAACGCCATAGGTCCGCGGCTGGTATTGTACGGGTATTTCGACGATTTTCATTCCCAAGCGGCAGGCCCCGAAGATAAGGTCGAAATCGCCGAACGGGTCGAACTCCCCGAAATACGACCGGTGTTCCGCGATTTTTAAATACTGTTCCCGCGTCAAGGCTTTGGTGCCGCAGAGGGTGTCTTTAAACCGCTGACCGACGAGAAAAGAAAACATCGCTGCAAAAAACTTGTTCCCCACAAGGTTCCAGAACCGCATGGCTTTTTCGTTCACCGGGTAGACAAGCCTGCTCCCGTTGATAAATTCCCCTTTACCTTCATTCAGGGCGTCATAAAATTTCGGTAAATCTTCCGGCATGACCGACAAATCGGCGTCGAAAACCATGAGCAATTCGTGCGTAGCAAGGTCAAAACCCTTCCTGACGGCGTCGCCCTTGCCCTTCCCGTCTTGCCTTGCCAAGACGATATGCGCGGTTGACGAGTATTTTTTTTGCAGGTCTTTCAGGACCCGCCACGTATCGTCGGTCGAATGGCCTTCAATGATAATGATCTCGTCGTCAAGACCCATTTTAGGGATTCTTCGTATGAGGCTTTCCAGAGTGCCGGCCTCGTTTTTTGCCGGGACGACAATTGAAACGGACGGTTTGGCGGATGGTCCCTGTTTCCCATAAAGCGGCCGGGCGACGAGAACGTTGACCATGGTGAAAAGCCGGAAAAACGGCAGCGGCGCGAAGTATCGGTTGACCGCATGGCTCAGCACCGGAATGTAGATCGGGCATAGAATGCGGTGACTTCGTTGTATCACTTCGAAATCGGTCAATCGAAGCAGGTTGTCGACGTCTTCATGGGCTATCCAATTCTGCTCCGGCGTATGGTGGCGCATGCGTAGCTTCGTCGCAAGCCGCATAAGCGGTCTCCACAGTCCGCTGTAATAAGTGACGATCAACCTTGTTTTCCGATTGCATACGGAATGCAGCTTCGTCAGCAGCCGCTGCAAATCTTTCTCGTAATGCAAATTCCCGTTAAGCACCAGGAAATCCGGGCTGAATCCCGCGACTTCTTCAAGCGACGATAAGACCATTTTCTCCGGACTGGATCGGCGGGTTTCGTCCGGAACGTATTGCGCCTTGCGCGCGTTGGGAAAAAGGTTTATGAGCAGATCGTGTTGCGGGCCGATTTCCACGACCGAGGCTTCAGGCGCGGCATAAAAAGAAATATACGTATAAAGCAGTTTATAGAAATATGATTTCATCGGCAGAACCCCCACGGCCGTCTGCCGTATTTCGCCAAGTTGATTTTCATGGTTTGCGCAGGGCTATGTTTGTAAAAATTCCAATAGACCCAGGATGAAACGCCCGCGGGATCGTTAAGCGCCGGTCCCAGCACAACAATGCCGTTGCCGCAAACCGTCACGATAAGAAGAACGATCGTGAAAAGTTTGAGGGGCCGATAGCGTTTTTCAGACGCGAGCGCCTGAAACAATCGGGCGCTATAAAAAAGGAATATGACGAATAGGGGCTGGTACAAACGGGCGATCCATGTCCCGCGCATTTGCCATCTGAAATCGTAGGGCGGCGCGCAATTATTGAAGAGAAATACTAAGGCAATGCCGAGCAGCAGGCATGTTTCCGGAAACGTCAGTAATTTTTGATGGGCGCGGACGCCGACGATTATAAGGGCGGAAAAAAGGACCGGCAAAAACAAAAAGCTCGAAAAGAAAAAATTATACGCCAGATTTTCCGGCAGGTTTTTAAGCAATGCCAGCCATTGCTGAAAATCCGCGTGACGGAAATAACTATGCAGGATGATCGAATACGCTTGGCTATTTTCGCTGGTAAATGATACCCCTAGGCCGAAATGAGCCACGCACCACCAAAGTGCTGAACAGGCGAGCATTCCGGGGACCAGAACGCAAATTTGAACATACTTTTTCCTGAAAAGCAACAGGAAAAAAGCGGCTGTTCCGAAAAAGACGAGCAGATCATAGCCTAGAAAAAGAATTCCCATGACCAGCGCGCTTATCCATACATTGCGGACCGATGTACACGAATTCAATTTCCAGAGCAGCATATACAACCAGAGGCAGCACGGAACGATTATGGCGTATAAAAAAGGTTGCCCGCCGTAATACGTGATTCCGGGGTATAGGGCCAAAAGCCACATTCCCGCAATCGCCCCGCTTTCCCCGGTTGTTCTAAGCGCGAAAAGAGCGAAACTTATAAACGCGAGGGCCATAAGCAGAAAATTGGTAATAAGACCCCCGAGGTCATGCTCAAAAATTTTCATGAGCGGATAGGCAATGCCGTTATAGAGTATCCGGTGCAAGACAGGGCTGTGCATCCATGTCGAGCGCGGTTTGCCGTCGAGAAAGCAAAATACCGCGGAGAACTGGTAATAATCACCGTTAAAAAGGTACTGGCATTTGGGCTCGACCAGCGGATAATCCGGGGGGAAATTCACCGTATTGGCATAGGGAGAAAGCGTCCCCGTGGACAAGTACAAGGCAAAAATAAGCGCGATAAAAGCGGTGAAGAAATGGACTTTGAATGTAATGGATGATGTTGTAAACCACAAGAAGCGCTGCGCCGCCGCATGAAACAGGGAACCCTTCAAAAGGACCTGGAAAGCGACCACTGAAAGCGCTACCAGGCACATCCAGGTATTTATCCGCATGATCGATCGTATTTTATGCGCAAGGGGACAATACCCTAAAAACACCGCAAACCCGATTTCAAGCGTCATAAAAAACAGAAGCGATCCGCCAAGGATTTTTAAGGCGCTTGATTTTTGCGGATTTTGAAAGGTCATAGTCCGAGGGTTCCCGTAGGGACATGGATATCGCTAAAGTTTGTTCCGTCCGTTAAGCCCGGCCGTCATATGGACATAAAAAAAGTATCCTAGGTCATCCGGCGATGAGATTTTAAGCGAATCGGAAATCGCCTTGGAGAGCGCGCCGATGTTGGCGGCCAGAAGGCAAATCATCCGGACGATAAATGCCGGGTTCTTGACAAAAAATAAAATGTTGCGCAGCCGGTATTTTTTCAGGAACCGGGAGCGGTACCTAACCAGCGTGTCGGGGTCCAGGTTTACTTTCCAGACGCCCGCGTTTCTGATATACCACTTCGACAAATCGGCCTGCTCGATCCTGTTTTCCGCCAGCGCCCTTTCGAAAAGTCGCGACCCCGGATAGGGCGTGGCAAAATAGCACGTCGCGAAATCGAGATTAAGCGCCGAGGCCGTCTCGATCGATTGCTCGAGGTCGTGCGCGTCCTCTTCCGGCAGTCCCATGACAAAGGAACCGAGCACGCGCAACCCCGCCTTTTTCGTCATCCGAACGACGTCTTCGATCTGGCGGACCGTAACCCTTTTGTCAATTGCCTCAAGGACGCGGTCGGAGCAGCTCTCGATGCCGTATTCCACCTGGACGCATCCGGCGCGGCGAATGGGCCCAAGCATGTTCTCGGTGACCGAATCGATGCGTCCGTAACAAGACCACTTCAGCCGATAGGGCCGTGCGGACAATTTTTCGCAAAACTCCTTGACCCATCGCTCGTTCATTAAAAAAGTATCGTCCATGAAATACAATCCGTCGACATTATACCGCTCAACCAGGAAATCGATTTCCTTGAGCACATTGTCCGTGGAGCGGCGCCGGTAGTTGTCGCCCCACAGATAATTGACCCCGCAATAGGTGCACCTGCCGGGACATCCGCGGCTGGTGGAGAGGTTCGCGCTTCTTTTCGTCCAAAGTCCCCTGATAAGACCGGGTGGTTGAAGGTAGGTTTCGTAATTGACCGCCTCGCGAAGCGGCGCAGGCAACGAATCAAGATCGGAGGCCAGCTCCCGCGGCGCATTAATGATGACGCGGTCGCCCTTTTTGTAAACAAGACCTTTGATCTGCGAAAAGTCCCCGCTGTGGACCGATCGGCACAATTCGTCCATAGTATGTTCGCCTTCACCGTAAACCACGAAATCAACGTCGTTTTCCCGGACAAATCGATCTTTGAAATACGACGGATGAATGCCGCCGGCCACGATTTTGGTCGTGGGTGACAATGCGCGGATAGCGCGGATAATGGCGCGGGAAAGCGACAATTGGGGGGTCGTTATGCTTAATCCCGCTATGTCGGGCGGATTGGTTTTTAAGCGCGACAGGAGCCCCATGTCATGCTTGGTGATATCAAGAAAGGTCACATCGTGGCCTTTTTCCTTAAGGAAGGATCCGACATAGCCTATTCCCAACGGGAAAAAATTTAGGTTCAAGTCGCGTGGGTAAATAAGACAAGCTTTTATCGCCATTTCGCTTTTACCGTTTTGTTTCAACGTGTGATGACAAACACTTTTCTTAATTCTAATATATATTTACACTATGTTTTACAAAAAAAGATTAATTCATGCGATTGGGGTGATATGTATGCTTTCCTTAAATTCAAATGCGGCGGATGAATCCGTCCGGCAACCGGCGGTTGCGGGCCAGTTTTATCCGGACAGAACGGATTCGCTTAAAAGCGAAGTGGGCTTTTTTATGGCAAACGGTCCGAAAACGCCTTCATACCCGCTCATGCTCATAAGTCCCCACGCGGGATATGTATTCAGCGGGCCCGTGGCCGGTAAGGGTTACGCGACCATCCGTAAAAATATTAAAACCGTTATCCTCATCGGTCCGTCGCACCACGAATGGTTTGGCGGTTTGTGCATAACCAATGTCGATTACTATCAAACGCCGCTGGGAAAAGTTTCGCTTGATAAAGAAATAATCCTTAAACTCAGAAAAAGCCCGCTGGTCCACTCCATACGCCAGGCGGACGAACCGGAACACTCCCTGGAAGTGCAAGTGCCGTTTCTTCAGGAGGCGCTAACTTCCTTTTCCATCGTTCCCATCGTCACGGGAAAGGTCGATCCCGCCGAGGCGGCGGACCTCATTTGCCCTTTCGTAAATGAAACGACGCTCATCGTGGCCTCGTCGGACCTTTCGCATTACCATAGCTCCTCCGAAGCCAAGGCCATTGACGCCAAAACCATTCATACGATACTATCGGGAAACGCCGACGGGTTTATCGATGCGTGTGGTGAAACCGCGATTCGCATCGTCATGCATTGCGCCGCGAAATTGAACCTCGCGCCCGAGCTCCTTGACGCCAGGAACTCCTTTGAAACCGCGCCCCAATATGGTTCTTCGGACCGGGTGGTGGGGTATGCCTCGATTGTTTATCTGAAAAAAACAAAATAGTAACGAATAGGAGATTAAATGACCGATTTAAAACTTGATTATTCAAGCCTTGAAAAAGCGATAAACACCCTTGAATCCGCTCTTAAATTTTACGAATCACAGAAAAACGAAGTTGGACCGGAGCAGCGGGATTTAATACGCGACGGCGTTATCCAGCGGTTTGAGTACACGTTTGAACTTTCGTGGAAAACGATTAAGCGGTTTCTTGAAATGTATGGTTTGGAAAAAGCGGACGCCTTGAATAATCGTGATTTATTTCGAGTAGGTTTTGAAAACGGTTTGATTAAAGACCCGGTGAAATGGTTCGACTACCTTTCCGACCGAAACCAAACAAGCCACGTTTATGATCCCAACGTCGCCGCCGACGTATTTTCCTCAGCCCAAAAATTTCTGACCGATGCCGTGTTTCTGCTTGAACGATTAAAGGAACGGGTGAAATGATTGACCTCACGCCGGAAAACCTTGCAATAGTAAAAAATATTTTCGGCGCCTTTGTGCCCGATGGCGAGGTTTTCGTATTCGGATCACGGGCCAAATCCCCCGCAAAGAGACACTCCGACCTTGACTTGGTAATTAAGAGAAACGGTGCGCTTGAAAGAGATGTTCTAAGAAAATTGAAAACGGCTTTTGAGGAATCCGATTTACCGTTCAGGGTGGACATTGTCGAATGGGCGACAACGAAGGAAACCTTCAGGAATATTATTCAAAATGAAATGGTCAAGATAGTTTAATTGAGTTTGGAATTTAGCGATGGATTTCGAAGATCTAAAGCGAATCGAACCATTAGAATAAGGCGGAGTAAATGCATTGGGTACAAAATGCCGAATATAAAAAAGAATATGAAATACAAATAGAATTTGAAGATGGTTCAATTCGTATGGTCAGTTTAGAGGGATATTTAGACAAAGGCATTTTTATTCCTTTAAAAGACTTAAATAACTTTAAAAATTTTCGGGTTAATCACGACACTGATACGATAGAATGGTATAATGGTGCGGATTTATCCCCGGAATTTTTATATGAAATCGGAAAACCTCTAACTCAATCCTCCAATGTTGCCTTTATTTAACGCGAGGCCGCGTTTCGGGTAAATTTTAGCGTTAGGCCATAAATAAACAAAAGGGAGGTACAAATGTTTAAACTGTTTTGTTGCATTACGTTATCAATGTCATTGTTAGGTTGTGCTGCTCATAGCCCAATGATATTAATGAATACAACAGACGTGGAAAGCTTGTCGAAAAAACAATATCAATCGCATACAAAAAAAGTATTTATTACAGAAAATTCTTTTCCCAAAGAAACCTACGATGAAATTGCAATTATTGATGTCGGGACGACTTGGTATGGTAGCGATGATAAAGTTAAACAGATGATGGCAGACAAGGCTAGGAAAATTGGTGCCAATGCGGTAATAGAAGTTACCACTTGGCACCAGCCTTCAGGTTTTTCTTGGGCAGCACCACATGGAAAAGGAAAAGCTGTAAAGTTTATCGATGATAATTTTATAAACAATTTACCGAAAGACAATGGCTGGTTTTAACTAATTTTTCGGCCTAACAAGAAGCCGCACTGTTACCGGAATCGCTTCATACAAGCCCTTGGTTCATTTTCAACCGATAATTTCGTGCAAATATTTGCTTCTTTTAATAAACCCTTGTGCTTCCGGCATGCGAGCTTGGGCCTCAGTCAACCGGCGGCTTTAATCGACCGAGCTGTCCGCAGGCCCCCGAAATGTCTTGGCCGCGGCTCTTTCGTACCATCGCGGTAACGCCCCGATTTTCAAGGGATTCCGCAAATTGGTGAAGCTTTTCAGGAGAAGGCGCGCCGATTTTTAAAGTACCCCCGGGATTCACGGGAATGACGTTTACTTTACAATCAAGACCTTTTAAAAGCGCCGCGAGAGCGTTTACCGCGGTCGTGGAATCGTTTTTGCCGTCGATGAGCACATATTCAAACGTTACCGTGCGCCCGCTTTTATTACTATAGCGCCGGGCAATTTCCTTGAGCGAGGCGATCGGATATTTTTTATTGATCGGCATGATTTTGTTGCGCTCTTCGTCGCAATAAGCGTTAAGGGATATGGCAAGCCCTATCGTTAGATTTTGCTCCATCAATTTTTCAACGGCCGGCGCCACGCCTGCCGTTGAAACCGTGATCCTGCGAGCGCCGATGGCGAATGCGTCTTCCGACATTATTATTTTAAGCGACGACATAAACGCGTCGAAATTCAGCAAGGCCTCTCCCATTCCCATAAAAACGACATTCGTGACCGGCTTGTCATGTATCGAAGCGCAGTAATCGTTGATACCGATAAGTTGTCCGATGATTTCATCCTGCTTAAAATTTCTCATAAACCCCATTTTCCCGGTTTCACAAAAAACGCATCCTAGGGCGCAACCGAGCTGCGAGGAAAGGCATGCCGTGCGGCGGTCCCCGTCGCATAAAAGCACGCTTTCAATCACCCCGTCTCCGGTAGAGGTCTCAAATCCGAATTTTACCGCGTCCTTGTGTTTGGACTCCAAATGGTAAAGGGTCGTCAGCTTTTGCAAAGAATAATTTTCGGCGTACAGGTCCCGGCTTTTCTTGGAAATATTATTCATTTCCTCAAAAGAGCCGACCCGCTTTTGGTAAAGCCATTTTGCGATTTGCCGGGCCCTAAACGAGGGTTCACCGAGCGCATGAAGACTTTGGGATAAACCCGTTAGCGAAAGGTTCGTGATGCATGTTGGGATGCTTTTCGAGGACAACGACATGACGGGAAAAATAGATCATGCAAAAAACGCAATAAAAATGTTTTGTCCCCATTCTCTCGCGTATAGTAACTTATGAGTATGGACACCGACGCCGATTCTTTTGACGTTCAAAAGCTTAACCCCTCGGAAGGCTTGGCGGGCCTTGGGCTCCCGCGGCAAAGTGACGACAAAAAAAAGCGCGAAAACCCGCACCAGCATTTAAAAAAAGAAGCGCGCGACTATTTCCATACGCTTGACACAGCCGCCGAAGCCACCAACGAAGCGCTTAAAAAGAAAGCGCTTCCTTATCGCTTTCACGTGTACCGGGAAGGCGAGGAGGTTTTTATCGACGTCGTGGCGTTGGATGAACAGGGCCGTATCGTTGAAGAAAAAAGGAAAAACATCAGTCACGACGATTTTGAGCGTTTGATCGAGGACGTTTCCCAGTTTGAAGGTTTGTTTTTCGATGGAACGGCCTGACGGTTACAAGGGGCAATTCAAATACAGGATTGTTCCAATTGCTTGACGATGATTTCCCTGACCATTCCGGACAACTGACTTTTGTCAAGGTCCGCGTCGGGCGCGATCCGTAGCGGTTCGCCGATAATAAGTTTTACCGTGCCCGGAATGATTTTGAGGGAGAATTTGGGTTGCACGTTACGCGAGCCGCAAATGGTAACGGGCACGACCGGCACTCCCGCCTCAAGGGCCAGCGTGAAACTGCCGCGTTTGAACTCTCCAACGTTCCCGGTAACGCTTCGGGTTCCCTCGGGAAAAAGAACGAGCGAAACGTGGTTGCGCTTGAGCATGGTGACGGCGCGGGTAATTGATTTTCTTGCTTTCCGGGCGTTTTTGCGGTCGATCCAAATGTGTCCTACGGCCGCCATGCCCCAGCCGAAAAAAGGCAGCATAAAAAGCTCTTTTTTCGCGATAAAGCTCAGGTTGGGAAACAGCCCTGCATAAAGCACCGGTATGTCAAAGTAGCTTTGGTGATTGGCGATAAACACATAGCGCTCGTTTTTATGTACGTTTTCAAGGCCCGTTACCTGTATTTTTACGCCGCACATATACAGCAGTTGCAGGCTCCAGAACCGGGCGATGCCCCGGGCCAGGCCGATGGAAAAGGGGCTTGTCACCAGGGAACAAAACCCCAACACAAGCGTGCTCGCGGCGGCCCAGAGCGCCGCGAAGAGGTTACGCGCCGGGCCCGCGCCCTTGGCTATGCCGCCGATTTGCTGAGCCACACGTTTTCCTTTCCGACTTTATCGCGCAAAATATCCATGGCGTCTTTATCGGGTTTTATCCGCATGTTTCCCGCGCGTACCTTATATTCGTTGTTTTCCTCCGAGCTCACGTGGATGATCAGCGAACAATCGCCTTTGTTCTTGGCGCAGGTCTCGAACAGTTCCTTGACAAAACATTCCTCCAGTCCGCGGGTCTTCAAACGTACATGGACGCTTTTAGCGAGCTTTTCCCTGCTCTCCGAAAGGGCGAGCGCGTTGTCGACTTTGAGTTTGGGCTTTCGTTCGCCTTCCCGCACCGAAACCTGACCGTGGACAAGGACCATGGCGTCGACCGCGAGAATATGCTTGAATTTTTCGTAAGCGTCGCCGAACACCAAAAGTTCCATGGAACCCTCAAAATCCTCGATCATTAAAAACGCCATGGGGCGTCCATCGCGCTGCATGTGGGTTTTAAGGCCCGTTACCAGCCCTCCCACGGAAAGCGACGCGTTCTCCTTTAAACGCTCCAAGGCCTCCGAGCGCAGGGTTATGTCGGAAAACCCCTTGATCTCGTCTTGAAACCGCATGAGCGGGTGTCCGCTGACGTAAAAATTAAGCACCTCTTTTTCCTTGGCCAATAGCTCGTTATAGGCCCACGGAGGAACGTCGGCGAGCTGCGGCTCGGGGAGCGCTTTCGTGGCGGAGGCGCTCCCGCCGGTTTCAAAGAGGCTTGTTTGGCCGGACTGGCGGTCGCGCTGGAAGCCGTTTCCGTAATCTATTGCTTTGTCAATCGACGCGAACAGGGCGGCCCGCGTTCCCTTTAAGGAGTCGAGCGCACCGGCACAGACCAGCGATTCCAGGCATTTTTTATTGACCAGCCGCAAATCGACCGACGCGCACAAATCGAAGATGCTGTCGAAGCGCCCCTTTTTAGCGCGGGCCTCAATGATGTTTTGCGCCGCCTTGCCCACGTTTTTAATGGTCCCCAGGCCAAGCCTGATCGCCCCGCCGTCGATGCTGCAATCTTCACCGCTTGCGGTGACGTCGGGAGGCAGAATGCGGATACCCATGCGCTCGGCCTCGTTTTTAATGACCAAAAGTTCATCCTGGTCATTGAGCACCGACGAAAGGTTCGCGGTCATGAACTCCACGGGATAGTGGGCCTTGAGGTACGCGCATTGATAGGCAACGTGGGCGTAGACCGTGGCATGGGCCTTGTTGAAACCGTACTCGGCGAACTTGGCCATGGTGTCGAAAACGTCCTGGGCGATTTTTTTGTCGATGTTTTGCCGCTGGGCGCCTTCAACGAATTTAATGCGCATGGCCTCCATTTTTCCTGCGTCTTTCTTGCCCATCGCTTTACGGAGGATATCGGCTTGACCGAGGGTAAAGCCGCCCATTTGCTGCGCGATGCGCATGACCTGTTCCTGGTAAATGATGACCCCGTAGGTGATTTTCAGGATGTTTTCGAGCATGGGGTGTTTGTATTCGACTTTTTCCCTGCCATGCTTGCGGTGGATATACACGGGAATATTGTCCATGGGTCCCGGCCGATAGAGCGCGTTCATGGCGATGAGGTCGTCGATGCCTTCGGGCTTGAGCTTGCGCAGATTGTCTTGCATGCCTTGGGATTCGAACTGGAACACGCCCACGGTTTCGCCCCGGCCCATGAGCGCGCAGGTCTCCTTGTCGCCGTCGGGCAAATGCCACAGATGAATGGTTTCACCGTGATTGTTTTGGACCAGGCGCAGGGTTTCCTGTAAAATAGTGAGGGTTATAAGCCCCAAGAAATCCATTTTAATAAGCCCGACTTCCTCCACATATTTCATGTCGTATTGCGTCATGACAATATCGGAATCGGGCTGCTTGAAAAGAGGGGCCCAGTTGACCACGTCGTTCGGGGCGATAATGACGCCGCCCGCGTGCATGCCCGCTTGCCGCGCGAGGCCCTCGAGCACTTTGGCGTGCTTGAAGAGTTCCTCGTAGCGGGAATTGTTTTTAATGGCCTGGGCCAATTCGCCGTTTGACGCAATTGAGCTTTGGATGTCTTTTTCGACCATGCCCGCGAGCTTCGACGCCTCGGCAACGGGAATGCCCATGACGCGGGCGACGTCGCGGACCACCATTTTCGCTTTCATCCTGCCGAAATTGATGATCTGCGACACCGATTCCCTGCCGTATTTTTCGATGACATAATCGATGATTTTATAGCGGTCTTTGTCGGCAAAGTCTATGTCCGCGTCGGGCATGGATATGCGTTCGGGATTTAAAAACCGTTCGAACAGCAAATCGAATTTTATGGGATCGACGCTCGTGATTCCCGTGGAATAGGCGACCAGGCTTCCCGCGGCGGAGCCGCGGCAACCGGTCATGACGCCGCGGTCTGCCGCGGCTTTCATGAAATCGCTGACCACGAGAAAATATCCTTCGAATCCCATTTTACAAATGACGTCGAGTTCATACTGCAAGCGTTCTTCCATGCCGGGGGTTATTTGAGAAAACCGCTGCGTGAGTCCGATCTTCGCCAGATGCCGAAGATACTGCGCCTCGGAGGCAAAGCCTTCCGGGAACCCGGGTTTAGGCAGTTGCGGTTTTGCCTTGATTTCAACGTTGCAGCGCTCGGCTATGGTAAGGGTGTTACTCAGGGCTTCGGGAAGGTCGGGGAAAAGTCCAGCCATTTCCTGGGGCGATTTGAAATAAATTTGATCGGACCCGAACCGGTACCGGTTCGGGTCCTGGACCGTGGTTTGGGTTTGTATGCAGAGCAGTATCTCGTGCGACGACGCGTCTTCCCGATGCAAATAATGCGCGTCGTTGGTGACGATAAACGGAATTCCCATGGCGCGGCCGAGTTTTATCATTTCGTCAAACGCGACGAGTTCATCGTCGATGCCGTGGTTTTGCAGCTCGAAATAAAAATTCCCCTCGCCGAAAATCGACAGATATTCCTCGGCGACCGCCGTGGCCTTGTCGACCTTGCCGCCCAAAAGCGCCCGGGGAATGGCCCCGCCCACGCAGGCACTCGAAGCGATAAGCCCGGCGCTATGAAGCCGTAGGGTTTCCATGTCGATGCGCGGCTTGTAATAAAACCCTTCGAGGTAGCCGATGGTGGAAAGCTTAAGAAGGTTTTTATATCCTTCATTATTGCGGGCCAGCAAAATAAGATGGTGGTAGTTGTCTTCACCCGCGGTCTTGGTTTTGTCGAACCGCGATTGCGGGGCCACGTAGGCCTCGAAGCCGATGATGGGCTTGATGCCGTTTTGCATGCAGGTGTTGTAAAACTCCACGGCCCCGAACATGCCGCCGTGGTCGGTAATGGCCAGGGCCGGCATGCCGAATTCCTTGGCTTTCGCCACGAGGTCCTTGATGCGAATGGCGCCGTCGAGGAAACTATATTCCGTGTGCGTATGTAAATGGACGAAATTGCTCATTTTAGTCATTGGCGGGCTCCACGCCGATTTTTACGATGCGGTTGATTAAAAAGACCTTTTTTTTCTTCGTCCTGGTCACTTCGGCTTCCAACTCAGGCTCCAGGCCTTTTTTGTACGATAACGGCCGCGCCAGATACAGGTCCTTTTTAATATAGGGACTGCCCGAATATTCAAACCGAAGATTGTGCCCCATGAGAAGCGCATAATCGAGGACGTGCATAAGGTCGGTCAAATCCAAAACCTTAAGCTGGGGACTATATTTGCCCTGCTTAACGGTTGTCGAAGAGCTTGCTTCCGGCTTGCCGCCGCTTATGATGGGAAAAAGCTTGGCAGCGTCGAAGGAATTTCCCCAAAGGCTTTCAGGCCGATTTTCATCATGGTCGGCTTTAAGGCGCTTGGGCGTTCGGGCGTCAAAGCCCATCGAAACGAGGATTTGATTGACGTGATGCTCCCGTCCGGCCACGACCCTGAAAATACGGTGGCCGCTTATCAGTTCAAGGTCATTTTTAAGCGGCGCATACGACAGCAATTGCTTGGTGACCTTTTCCTCCGCCGAAACGATAAATGTAGCGGTTTCAAGTGAAATCCGGGAAAATTCCCGGATCCATTCCTTGACCGTTTCAGCGACGTTTTTCGGCGCCTGCCAGCGGTCGAGCCACGCGAGCAATTCCTCTCCGGCAATGCCCGCGTTGAGGGAACCATTGATGATTTCCCGGTTTATTGTTCCTTTGTAAATTTTATCGAACGAAAGAAGGTTTCCGAACTTTGAAAACCAATAAAGGTGCTCCAACGGAATTTCCTGCGGAATCAGGGCCGAAAAATCAGGCATCAGCACCATACGCGCCGGGCCGCGGTTTTCGCCCGCGGGCGGCGGCCCGGAAACTCCGCGCGCGGCGCGGGTAAAAAAGATGTTGCCTCCGCTTTTATGGATATCGGCCAGACCGCAATAGGCGAGCATTTTCACCGACGCGGCAGCTTCTTCGCTCAGGCGCTCGCCAAAAAGGGCGCAACTAAGCCAGGGTTTGCCTGGTGCATGAAACAGATCATTAAAGAGACCCATACGCCAGAGGCGTAGGGACGAACCCGCGAATTCAATGAAATCGCCGCAACGGGTCTCAATGGGTTGCGACAGCCAATCGAGCATTTTACGGTGCATCGCAACGTATTCGTCTCCAATGCCGCGAAGCAGTCCGCGGCTGAGGGCATAGTTAAGCGGAAGGATGGGCAGGCGCTCCTCGGTTTTAGGTGAGTCAAACGGCGCATGCGTCAAATGCAGCACCTTGCTTATGCTTTGGGAGGAAGTTTTTCCCAAGGGGCCAAGTTTCGTCTTTTTGAGCGCTCCCTGCGACGCTAATCCGACCGCGGCCGTTACGTCATGCAAAAAAAGCGCCGGCATGCGGTACTGGGCCTCTTTTTCGTCGCTGATTTGCGTATGCCGGACAATGGCCTGGCAGCAAAGTTTTCTGAGCTTCGGTTCAAATTCCTTAAACCCGACGAAATAAATGTTCCCGAAATCATCGCGCGCTCCGTAAACGAGAAACGACAAAATAAGCTCGTCGCTCAACACCGTTCGTAGCGCTAAATCGGGGTCGTCGTTTTTTCCGGACGGAAGGGAAGTTTTACCGGAGATTGCGGCCGCGATATGCGGGGCACGGTCAAATAAGAGACCCGGAGCGTCAAAAAGATAGGCGAGACCGCACGAAAACCGGGCATTTTCCGACAAAGCTAAAAAGCGTTCGGCAAGCGTTTTCTCCGAGGAAAATTGGCGCGCGATATCGCCGACCATCGCGGAAGATATGATTCTTCGCGGCAAAGTCGAATTTTTAAGCAGTCCCTCGAAAACCATGGTCGAGGGCAATTGATTGAGATATTCGCTGAAAGTCATTGAAGGGCGGTTCGTTCTTACAAGAGTGTTTCGCGCGAACGGGTGATTATTCGATGAAAAATACATGGTGGCGGATATTAAATCCGAACAATGCCTGTCGATTTCGTATTTATCCTTTGCAAGAAATTCCTTTTATCGAGTATATTGCACGGAAGCCGTTTGAACGGCAATGGCGGACCGAAAGGACGAGGATGTGAAAATCGGCGAAGTGCTACGACGGGCCAAATCTAAGGGGCTTCCGTTCGGTTGGTTTTGCCTTGCGTTTTTCTGCCTGTTTTATTGCATTCAAAACCACAACCATCGGTTCGGGATGTCGGATTTCAAGGTGTATTACTCGGCCGCGCAAAACCTTCTCAATAGTAAACCGATCTACAATCAGGCTTTTGGTCAGGCCAGCGGGCTCTATAAATATTCCCCGGTGGCGCTTCTTGCTTTTATTCCGTTTGCCATTCTCCCCTATTTTTGGGCCGCGACCCTGTATTTTGCCCTGCTTGCGGCTTTTATTTTCATGGCGATTAAAAAAGCGCAATCGTTTGCCCATGGCCTCGAACCCCAAGCGAAGACCTCGGCGTTTTTCCCCTATTTACTTCTGCTTATCGGCGGGGCGCATTTTTTTCGCGAACTGCATCTTGGTAATATCAATTCGATTATGCTTTTTTTTGCCATGCTTGCCATGGAATTATTAAAAAGAGGCAAAAATACTTCTCCGGGAATCCTGCTTGGGATCATTGCGCTTTTTAAACCCCATTTTGTAATTGTGCTTCCGGTGCTCCTGATTTTCAGGCGATTTAAACCCTTTACGATTAGTATCGTCACGATCGTTTCCGGCGCATTGGCGCCGGTTCTCTATTTCGGATTTAAAGGGGATTTTCTCGTGCACCGGCAATGGCTTCTAACCATGGTCGGCCATAATGCGCCCGACGAACTGCTTAAGGCCCCCAACACCCTCCAGCGCCTTGTTTCTCTCTTTGTACATAACGGATTTCCCGGCATGAATGCTATCGTGACCGTTGCGGCAATGGCCGTTATTTACTGCATGATACTGTTTTTAAAGAAGGCGCATCCGAGTAATTTCGGCGGGAACGACTTTTCGACGGCGTATTATCTTTGCATAGCGGCCATACCCCTGATCACCCTTACCGACACCGAGCATTTTTTACTGGCCCTTCCGGTCATAGCCTACCTCATTGCGAATTTTAGCCGACAAAACCTCGGCTTAAAGCTGCTCATTGTATTAGCGTGCGTTTTGTACGGAGGCAATTGGTTTGACGTATGGGGACGGACATTGTCCGATGCGATTGAACGGGCGGGAGTTCTGGGGGTAGGTTGCGCTCTGATTATCGCGCTCGCTCTTTACAAATGGGTTAACCGTGGCGAGCAGCGCGTTGGAGCATTGAAGTAAAATGCATCTTTAATCCCGCTCTTCATGTATGTCCGAAATATTTATTAATTGGCATAGTAATTGCTCTTTAAGCAAGTACCTTTAAGTCTTGGAGCATTTATGAAAATCCTCGTCCTTGGCGCCTCGCACGGAACAGGCGCACTCTGTGTAAAGTCTGCGCTTGCGAAGGGGCACTCGGTGACCGCGTTCTCGCGCACGCCCGCGAAGCTCGACCTCACGCACCCCGCGCTGACGAAAATTGCCGGAGACTTCCATGACGCGGCTTCGGTGCATAGCGCGGTGGCCGGTCATGACGCCGTGATCATCTGCGTATCGCCGAACAAACTGAGCGCGATCAAGGAGAAACCCGACTATTTCTCGCGCGGCACGAAGTACTGCATCGACGCGATGAAGGAGCACGGTGTAAAGCGCCTGGTGGTCCTCAGCGCGCACGGCGCGGGTGAGAGCAAGCCCGAGGCGAGCTGGCTCCAGAGGGCGCTGCTCATCGAAGGTCTTTTAAAGGGCTTCTTCCGCGACCATGACGTTCAGGAGCGCTTGACTCAGGAAAGCGGCCTCGACTTCGTCATCGCGCGCCCCATGCGGCTGACTAACGGCAAAGCGAAGGGCAAGTACGTGCGGCGCACGGCAGGGTTGGTCCGCGTTCCGGCGACGATTTCCCGCGCCGACGTCGCCGACTTCATGGTCGAAGCGTGCGAATCGACGGCTTTGGTAGGCAAGCGCGTGCAGCTCGGCGGATGATCGTACGGGGCCTAGGCCAAGGCGCCTTTAATAAGCGCCAGCGCGATTTCATTGCGCTGGATCTGGTTGGTTCCCTCATAAATCTGCGTGATCTTGGCGTCGCGCATGCGTTTTTCCATGGGATATTCCCGCATGTAACCATAGCCGCCCATGACCTGCAGCGCGTCCACCGTGACCTTCATGGCCACGTCGGAGCAAAATAGTTTCGTCATGGCCGATTCCTTGGCGAATTTCTTTTCTCCTGCGTCAATCGTGCGCGCGGTGGCGTACATGAGCGCACGGGCCGCCTCGATTTGGGTGGCCATGTCGGCGAGCATGTGCTGCACGGCCTGGAAGGAGGAAATCGACGCGCCGAATTGCACGCGTTCGCGGGAATATTTGATCGCGTCGTCCAGGGCGCCGGCGGCGATGCCTAGCGCCTGGGCGCCCACGCCGGGACGCGAGTTATTAAGCGTGGTAATGGTGACCACCGCTCCCATGCCTTCGCGCGAGAGCATGTTGGCCGCGGGGACCTTGCAGTCCTGAAAGACAAGCTCCGTGGTCGAGGAGGCGCGGATGCCCATTTTGTCCTCATGTTTGCCGAACGAAAAACCCGGCGCGCCCTTCTCCACGATAAACGCGCTCAATCCCCGGGCGCCTTTGGCGGGATTGGTTTTGGCGATGATCGTATAGATCTCCGCGTTTTCGCCGTTGGTGATCCACTGCTTCGTGCCGTTGAGTACGTAATGGTCGCCGTCCTTGACGGCCGTGGTTTTCATGCTCAGGGCGTCGGAGCCGGCATTGGCCTCGGTAAGCCCGAAGGCGGCGAGCTTTTTTCCGGCGGCGATGTCGGGGAGGTATTTCTTTTTCTGTTCGTCGGAGGCGAACAGAAGAATGGGAAAGGTCCCAAGCGCCGTTGCCGCCATGGCCAGGGATATGCCGCCGCAGACTTTGGAAAGTTCTTCAACCGCAAGGCACAGTTCGAACACGCCGCCGCCGAAGCCTCCGTATTGTTCGGGAATATACAGTCCGCACAAGTCAGCCTCGCCGCACGCCTTGACCACGTCCCACGGAAAAATCCCCTCATGGTCGTATTTTTCCCGGACCGGCAGGATTTTTTTCAGGGCGATTTCACGCGCCGTATCGACGATCATTTGCTGTTCTTCAGTGAGAAACCAGTTCATTTTCTTCAGCTCCTTGGGTATGTGAAAGGACAAATTCTTTACTGTAACTCAGCATGGCTTCGCGGGCCGCGTTTTGCTGGGCGATCTTTTTATTGGGACCGCTGCCCTCGCCCAGGGCCACTCCGGCCACTTCGATACGGACCTTGAATTCCTTCGCATGGTCGGGCCCCTTGGCCGCCACCACGCTATAGCGCGGCACGCCGAACCCGTCGCGCTGCGACGACTCCAAAATTTTGCTTTTATAGTTGATGTTGTCGGAATCATTTAAAAACCCGTCGATTTCGCTAAAGAGGAAGCGCTCCAAAAACATCCGGGCGCTTTCCAACCCCCCGTCAAGATACACCGCGCCGAGCACCGCTTCGAAGGCGTTTGACAGTATGGACAAGCGCTGCGTTCCGCCCGATTTCAATTCCGAATTGCCGAACGAAAGGAAGGAACCTAAATTCAAGGAAAGCGCCAGTTCCCCCAGAATTTTCCGGCTCACCACCAAGGACTTGACTTTAGAGAGCTGGCCTTCCGATTTTTCCGGATGGAGCCGGTAGAGGTGGTCGGTTATCAGGCAATTGAGCACGGCGTCGCCGAGAAATTCCATGCGTTCGTTGCTGTCCAACCCCTTTTTATCGTCCGGCCCGACGGATGATTTATGGGTCAGGGCCTGTTTGAGTAGTCGTAGGTCCCCAAACGCGTAATTGAGCGACCGTTGAAGCCGGTCAAGCGAAGAACTACCGCGGTTTTTTCGGAACGGACGCCATGCCCCGAAAAAACCGAGCAGCTTAGGAAGGTTCATACTTTCCAACAACAAGCGCGGCGTTGTGCCCGCCGAACCCGAAGGAATTGCTCATCGCGTACCGGACATTCCTTGAAACGGCAACGTTCGGCGTGTAATTAAGGTCGCAATCCGGGTCAGGGTCCTCGTAGTTGATCGTGGGATGGATCTTATTATTGCATACGGAAAGGACCGTGGCGACGAATTCAATGCCTCCCGATGCGCCGAGAAGATGTCCGGTCATTGACTTAGTCGAACTGATATTGAGCTTTAAGGCATGTTCACCGAACACTTTTTTGATCGCAAACGTTTCAAGCTTATCGTTGAGGTCGGTTGAAGTGCCGTGGGCGTTGATATAATCGATGTCCGCGGGCTTCAGGCCGGACCCGGCAAGCGCCATTGCCATGGCCCGCTGCGCGCCTTCGCCTTCGGGGGCGGGCGCGGAAATATGGTAAGCGTCTCCGGTCGCCCCGTATCCTAAAAATTCGGCGTAAATCCGCGCCTTGCGCGCCAGAGCGTGTTCCAGGCTTTCTAAAATGACAAGCCCCGAACCCTCGCCCATGACGAACCCGTCGCGTTTTTTATCGAAGGGTGAAGAGGCTTTTTCCGGGACGTCGTTTCGGCAAGAGAGGGCTTTCATCGAAGAAAAGCCCGCGAATGAAAGCGGCGTTATTCCGGCCTCGCTTCCTCCCGCGATCGCAACGTCCATCATGCCGGCCTTGATTCCGATAAAGGCCTCTCCCAAGGAGTGGGCCGCTGATGCGCACGCGCTCACCACGCTGAAATTGGGGCCTTTAAAACCGTATTTTATGGAAACGCGACCGGCCGACATATCGGAAATCATCATGGGGACCAAAAACGGCGAAACGCGACCGGGACCGCGGGCAAGTAGTTTTGCATGTTCGGTTTCCAAGGTTTTCAGGCCGCCGATGCCGGAACCGATGATTGCCCCGATGCGCGTCAAGTCTTCGAAAGCCAGATCAAGCCCGGAATCCTTGACCGCTTGTTCGGCGGCAAAAAGCGCAAAAAGAATATTGCGGTCCGTGCGATTTACTTCTTTTGCCTCGACAACCGGGGAAAAATCGATGCTCTTGATTTCCCCGGCGATTTTTGAGGGATAATTGGCTGCGTCAAAAGACTCAATTCGGCCGATTCCCGATCTGCCTTGACATAATGAATCCCAAAACGTGGCAACATCCTTACCGACCGGGCTTGCCACGCCAAGTCCTGTTATCACAACTCTTCGCGACATCTAATGATTACCTTTGCTAAAGAATTAGAAACGAACCTTTTCCCCTATTACAATGACGGTAATCCCGCTTTTTCAGGTGATGGAAGTCAACCTGCCTTTCGGCAGGCGACGTGAGTAACCTCATTGGCCCATAATCCGCCCCATGGGCGAATTAGATTTTGCTTTCCAAATAGTCCATCGCGTCTTTGACCGTACGAAGTTTTTCCGCGTCTTCGTCGGGAATTTCAATATCGAAAGCATCTTCAAAAGCCATGATAAGCTCGACCTGGTCCAACGAATCTGCGCCGAGATCATCAATAAAAGACGCCTGAGCAATAACCTTATCTTCGCTGACACCAAGCTTTTCCGCGATTATCTGCTTAATCTTGGTTTCTTTCTCGCTCACAATGAACTCCTTTCGAGAGTGTTGAACATAAACGGTTAAGGTATAAAAAAAGAAAGTGTTATAAAATGATTTTTTCCACGCTACATTGCAAGTCCGCCGTCAACGGCAAGCACCTGTCCGGTTATATAGTCGGCAAGCGGCGACGCTAAAAAAAGAACGGCATTGGCAACATCGATCGGGAGCCCGAGCTTTTGGCTGGGGATGCCCGCGGAGAGTTTTTCTTTTTCAGCGGCCGAAAGCTTGTCGGTCATGGCGGTTTGGATAAAGCCCGGGGCAACGGCATTGACTTGGATATTTCGGCTTGCGAATTCGCGCGCCAGCGTTTTGGTAAGCCCGATGAGACCGGCCTTGGAAGCCGAGTAATTTACCTGTCCCGCGTTTCCCATGATCCCGACCACCGACGCGATATTGACGATTTTTCCCGACCGGGCCTTCATCATGTGCCGGGACGCCTCTTTACAGCATAAAAAAGCGCTTTTAAGATTAATATCGAGCACCAAGTCCCAATCTTCCTCTTTCATTCGCATGATAAGCCCATCGCGGGTAATCCCGGCGTTGTTGATGAGAATGTCAATGGACGTAAAGGTCCTTAAAAACGCCGTGACCATTTCGGAAATGTCCGAAGCCTTGGAAACGTCGGCCTTAAGCGCGAGGGACTTGCGTCCGAGCTTTTCGATTTCCGAGGCCGAGCTTTGGGCGGTTGCAAGGTCGACGTCGCACACGGCAATATTCGCGCCTGCCTGGGCGAGCTTTAAAGCTATTTCCCGTCCGATACCGCGGCCGGCGCCGGTAACAAGCGCATTTTTCCCCGAGCAATCAATCACGATTCCACTCCTTATCAAGAACAAACAAATGAATATAAGTTTTCAACCGTACCGCAGGGTAGCACATTCAAATCATCCCGGCATTTTTTTGCCAGGTTACGGATAACGCCCCCAGGCCCCGATTCAATGCAGGTCCCGTATTCAAGACCGGCCAAAAGATTCATTGAGTCAACCCACCGTACCGGCGACGTAAGTTGTTTGACCAACAGCTCCTTGACTGTGGCCGGGTCGCTTTCCAAACGGGCCGTTACGTTCGCTATGACCGGACACTGGGGCGTTTTAAACGTGAAAGGACCGATAAACGCCGCGAATTCATCGGCGGCTTTTTGCATGAGCGGCGAATGGAATGCGCCGCTTACCGGCAATAAAATGGAACGTTTGGCGCCGGAGGCTTTAAGTTTCTCACAAGCGTCTTTGACCGCCGCGATTTCACCCGAAATGACGTTTTGGTC
>Ga0182027_10002566_pt1 | contig 29323 bp, 26 predicted proteins | sample 712E1DmetaG_FD_121300 | JGI IMG/M metagenome (GOLD analysis project Ga0182027, IMG submission 121300) | Permafrost microbial communities from Stordalen Mire, Sweden - 712E1D metaG (Illumina Assembly) | ecosystem: Environmental > Terrestrial > Soil > Wetlands > Permafrost | place: Sweden...
CCGCTTCAACGCCATGGTCACCGCCGGCGGAGAAACCTCAAGCCAATGCGCCAGCATGGCCGGAATGACCTGGTAGCCCTCAGCCTCTGCTTCCAGAATGGCTTTGAGGTAGTTCTCCTTCGAGACGTAGATGGAGTCTTTCATCGCTGTGCTGCAATCAGTCTAACCGGAGAGACAGCTTAAGGGGCCGGGAATCGGTTCAGCAGCATGCCCACCTCGGCGTGCAGGCGCGCGGCAATGGCAGCCTCGGTCTCTTCGGGAGCAAAGCGTATGGGCTGCCCCACACGCACTTCGATCATGCCGGAGCGGAACCAGCGCCTTCGGCCTGTCTTCAGTTCGCCCAAGCCGCGAATGGCCATGGGAAGCACCGCCGCTCCGGATTGTTTCGCCAGGAGCCCAATCCCCGGCCGGAACCGCGCCAGCTCCCCTTCCGCCGAGCGCGTGCCCTCGGGAAAAACCAGCACATTGAATCCGCTATCCAGCGCCTTGCCGGCGTGGGCAAAGCTGGGCTGGAACTCCCGCTGCCGGGGCAAAGGAAAGACATTGTAAAGCGCTGTAAGCAACAGGTACTTAAAGGGTCCGAAGAAATCGAAGCGTCCATGCCGTGGACCGGGTTCGGGATTGCGGAAGTGGCGGAACTCCTCCAGCATCTCCCCGGACATGGCCACCGCCAAACTCCGTCGAATCGGGCCGGGAAGTGCGTATTGAAGCAGCGGACCGTCGTAGGCAGTCACATGGTTGGCCACGATCAGCATGGGTTCATCGGCGGCAGGCCTTTGCGGTTCAACCACGGCCGGGTTTGCCAGCAGCCAGACCAGCGGGCGCTCGACCGCCTCCACATAAGCCGTGCGCAGCCACCTGAAAGGCCTCAGCCATGGCCAGCGGGGGTAGATATATCGTGCCCTTTTGGGCTCAGCCAGAGGCGTCGGCTCAGTGCTTCCATCCATACCCTCCTGCGATATTCCGGCGGCTCGCTCGCCACTACGTCTCCGTGCCCCATCTTTGATGTCATTCTGAGCGAAGTCCGCCGCGGCGGACGTAGTCGAAGAACCTGCTTTTCGCCCTCTTGTCGCAAGGGTGGGAGCCCGATCGGTTCGCAGATCCATCGCTTCCCCGCCGATCAGGCTTCGCACCTCTCCCAGCGTCTGCACATGATCCAACAACCCGCTCTCGGTCGCGATTCCCGCCCGTTCCTCGATAGCAGCCGCCAACTGCACCCGGCCCAGGCTGTCCAGGTGCAAATCCTCGGTCAGGCGCAACTCATCCCCTACACCGGGAGGAGTTTCGCCGGAAATCTGCGCGATCAATGTCAGCAACCAATCCGTGGACAATGCGGATGTGGCTGCGAAGGGCAATTGTGTGGCTCTGGCCGCCGCCGCCCGAACATCCGCCAGCCATGCCGCAACTGCTTTGCGCCGGACCTTCCCGGTCGAGGTGCGAGGCAGGTCAGGCTCTGGCCACAAAACCCAGCGGCGAAGGCGCTGAAACTCCGCCAATCTGGCGTTGGCGCGCTCAATGGTCGCAGCGGCCTGTTCCCCGGTTCCACGAAAGGCCAGCACGGCACAGGGTTCGGGACCGGCCGCTGTTTCCAGGGCAACCACTGCGCAGGCCGCTACTCCCGGCTCCTCCTCGATGGCCGCCTCCAGGTCCTCCGGATGCAGGTTCACGCCGGATGAGGTTACGATGACCTCGCTCTTGCGGCCCAGGAAGAGCAGTTCGCCCGAGGGTTGGGCCACGGCCAGGTCGCCGGTGGCCAGCCACTCGTCCGTGCGCGGGAGCAGTGCGCCGTCGGACCAGGTGCCCGCGGAGATGGATGGGCCTCGTACCAGCACTTCACCGTCCGGGCCCAGCTTGACTTCCCGCCCCGCCACAGGCTTGCCCAGCGTTCCCCGTGCCACGTGGAAGGGATGGTTGAGCGTAATCAGGGCGGTGGTTTCGGTCATCCCGTAGCCTTGCACCAGCACAAAGCCCACCGCATTCCAGAACTTCTCCAGTGGGCTGGGCAGAGCCCCGCCGCCGGAGATCAGCGCCCAGAACTTGAGCCCAAAGGCCGAGTGGACGTCACGGAAGCGCCACCAGCGCTTCCAGACCTTGATGCCCTGGGAGGCGGCGACGCGCTCGGCGAGCCTGGGCAAACTCGCTTCCAGGTGCGCCTTAAGCAGTGCCAGCACCCGCGGGACGGCGGCCAGAACGGAGATGCGCTCGCGGCGGATGGTCTGAATGAGGTTGGTCGCCACCAGCCGGTCTTGTAAGTGAAGCTCGGCGCGGTAGATGGGAGGAACCCACAACCCCATCGTCTGGCCGAATACATGGCTCAGGGGCAGGGTGAGAAGAATGCGCAGTGGGTGGATCAGGCGCTCGTAACGCATATAGCGCTGCGATGCGTCCTCGATGGGTCCGATGCTGGCCATAACGTTGCCGTGGGTAAGCACAATGCCTTTTGGCTCGCCTGTGGTTCCGGAGGTGAACAGAATCTGGAGCGGGGTCTTGCGCGAGAGCCCGGAAACCGGTCCGACTTCTTGGTCGGGCAGAACGGAAAGCCAATCTTCAAAAGAAAGGCGCGGAAAGGCGAGCCACAGACTCTCGGAAGGCAACTTGTGCAGCAGCAGCCCATCGCCGACCGCCAGCTTGGGAGCCACGTCCGCGCAGACGCGCGCGGCAAAATCCGCGGTTCCGTTGGCGTCCAGAGGAACGGCCAGCGCCCCGCGCAGCATGCAACCGTAAAAGGCGGCGATCCACTCCGCGCTGTTCTCTCCCCATAGCAGGACGCGGTCGCCCGGCCCAATGCCCTGCTGGGCCAGCAACGCGGCAAAGCGGCCGGCCAGCCGCGCCAGTTGCCCGTAGGTCGTTACCCTGCGGCGGTTGCCCTGGTAACGAACCACGGCGATCTCGCGGTCGTAGCGGCGGAAATCGTAAAGGAGTGTTGCCAGGTGGTCTCGCATGAATGTTCCGGCACGTTCATGGTAGCAGCGCAGGCGTGCCCACTGGGCGATTGCCTTCAATACGTCGAATGGTCAGATTCAACCTTCCACGTCGATCCGGTCCTTAGAAACGCTCCGGCCAATTCTGTCGCCCATGCAAGACCGCGGCAATCTCCACTGCATTGTCTCGGACTCTGTAAGCTGCAATGTAGGAAGTCCCGGGAAGAACGAGCTCGCGGGTTCCCGGAACCCGTCCCATTCTGCCAGATAACGGAAAGTTGGCCAGGCGGCCTGTTGCTTCTTTGATATTTGCCGCAACCTTTTGCGCAGCCGTCGGACTGTCCTGTGCGATGTAGTCGCGGATTGATTGCAGGTCGGAAACCGCCGTGGGAGACCAATGAACTTTCATTTCGGAGCGGGCAACTCGTTTTCCGTGCCCCAACTATCCAGCCACTCCATGACGCGCTCGTTCGAGATACCCTGGTTCGCATCTAATTCGGCCAGGCCGGCGCGAATCTGCCGATGTTCCCAGCTATGGGATGAAACGAGCGAGATCGTTCCGTTCCCGTTGGAAACCCACTCCACCGGCTCGCCGACAGGCAAAGAGGCCTCAGCTACCAGATCCTCGGGAATCTCGACTGTGAGAGTATTTCCGATGCGAACGATTCGGGTGGTCATAGGCCAACTCCTAATAAAATCATAGCGCGATTCGGGGTTAGACGCATTGTGTCGCCTTGAATGTCACACAAGAAATGGCAACTGCGTTGGGAATGCGGTATTTGTCCAATTGTTCCTTGAGGCGCAGTGAGAGAGTCGGAAAGTGGTATGGCTTTCCGGCTTGCCAAGTCTCTGAGTCCTGTATATGCCCATTAGCATCAATTTCTTTCAGCAACTCGTCGTGATCGTACATGTACCAGGGGTCGTGATCGTGAACGCCGTCTCTGAAGCAGATATACAAATGTTTACCACAATACTTCTTGTCGAAGGTCAACCGGCTCTTGAGTTGCACTTTGAGGAAAGTTATACCGTCACGGCATTGCGCGATGAAGTCGGCTCCATTCCAATCGTTACTCAGGGGAATGGTTACAATGCCAAAATCGGCCAACACTGCCGAGACCTTCTGAAAGTTGTAGGCCTCTTGTTGGCGGCTGTTGAGTTCTCGATAATCAATCCGCTCAAAAGCAATGGGCATAGATCCTCCTCGATCAGTTCCGCTCTATTCCCTACTCCCTGCCTTTCAGATCAGCTCTATACCCCACAGATCGTGCAGATGCAGTACGCCCTCGACCTTCTGCTCCGCATCCACGACCACCAGCGACGTGATCTTGCGCTCTTCCAGAATCGCCAGCGCCGTGGCTGCCAGTTCGCTGGCGGCGATAGTGCGGGGATGGGGGTTCATCGCTTCGCCGGCGGTACGGCTGAGGGCCGCGCCGCCCTCGCGTTCCAGCAATCGCCGCAAATCGCCGTCGCTGATGACGCCGCACAGCCGGCCCGTTTCCTGCACGGTCGTGATGCCCAGCTTCTTCGAGGACATTTCGTAGATCACGTCGGTCATGGGCGTGGTAGGAGCAACCGTGGGCACCTCGTCGCCGGAGTGCATCAGGTCGCGGACCCTGGCCAGGCGCTTGCCCAGCTTGCCGCCTGGGTGCAGTTCCGCGAAGTCCTCCGCCCGGAAGCCTTTGCGCAGGCTGACGGCGATAGCCAACGCGTCGCCCAGCGCCAGCATGACAGTAGTAGAGGCTGTGGGCGCCAGATTCAGCCCACATGCCTCGCGCTCCACGCCGCAGTCCAGAGCCACGTCGCTCGCCGCGGCCAAAGTCGATTTCAGATTGCAGCAGAAGCTGATCAGCGCGTCGCCCTTGCGCTTGAGGAGGGTGAGCAGGCGCAGAATCTCCTCGGTCTCGCCGCTGGCCGAGAGTGCAACCACCACGTCGCCCGGCATCAGCACGCCCAGGTCGCCATGCACCGCCTCGGCGGGGTGCAGAAACAGCGCCGGCGAGCCGGTGGAGCTGAGCGTGGCGGCAATCTTCTGCGCGATGATGCCGCTCTTGCCCATGCCGGTGACCACAACACGGCCGTTGCTTTCACCACAGTGCAGAATCAGTTCCACGGCCCGGCGGAAGGCTTCAACCATCGGCCCTTCCAGGCGCGTGGCCAGAGCCTCCAGCGCCGCGGCCTCGGTGCGGACTAAATCAGCCGCTTTGGGCGCTGCCGGCTCAGGGGCTGGCGCTTTCTGAGGGCCTGGTCCACGATTGCCACTCGGTTTTTCTGCTTCGCTCATCGGTTTCTGATGGTAACAGCTTACTCCTCCCGCGTAGGACCGAAGGCAATTGTCCCCGCCGCAGGCGGCTCGTACAATAAAGGCAAATGAGGTCAATCCCCTTGAAGCGCAACACTCTGGTTTTGGGCGTCGTTCTGTTCATCCTGGCCATCTTTGTCTGGGCTGGCTGGGCCAATTGGGAGTACCGCAGGCAGGCTGCCGAGCGGTTAGCAGCCTCCGCGCCGCACGGCGAGTTCATCCTCGGTTCGGTGGGCGGCGCGCCCCAGTATCTTTCCCCTCTCACGGGCAAACCCGCTCCTGCCTTCGCGCTGGAAGACCTGAGCGGCAAGAAAATTTCACTGGCCGGCTATAAGGGCAAAGCGGTGCTCATCAACTTCTGGGCCACCTGGTGCGCCCCCTGCAAGATCGAGACCCCATGGCTGATCGAGCTGCGCAATCAGTACGCGGCGCAGGGTTTCGAGGTGCTGGGCATCTCAACCGAGGGCGACGATCTGCAGAAGGATGACAAAGCCGGCTGGGCCAGGGATAAGACCGCCATCGCAAAGTTCGTCCAGGAGATGAAGGTGCCTTACCCGGTGCTGATCGATGGCGATTCCCTCAGCCAGCCTTACGGAGGCCTGGATGAGATGCCCATCTCCTTCTTTGTGGACCGCAAGGGAACGGTAGTCGCCGCGCAAATGGGGTTGACCTCGAAGACCGACATCGAGGCCAACATTCGCAAAGCGTTGGGGAAGTGAATGCAGCTTTTAGCTTTTAGCTTCTACCTTCTAGTGGGTGCCCCAGGTCTCGATTTTGAGACCTGGGAAAGCGCGGACCTAAATAGTTGAACGTTAGGATGCGATGACCAAATTAAATATGAAGATCGGCATAGCGGCAACGATAGCCTTCGGCCTCGTAACTCTGCTGGCTCAGGCCCAAAGCGACACGCAAAACCGTTCCATCTCAAAAGGCGCCGCTGTCGAGTTTCTCTTCCCCGAGCAGATAACCCTGACCGCGGGCAAATCGAGCCAGGTCGCGCTCCACTTCCGCATCGCGCAGGGTCTCCATATCAACTCCCACACGCCCAGGGAAGACTATCTCATCCCCACCACCTTCTCGATTCCCGACGGCTCTGGCGTCCGTCTTGAGTCGGCCACTTACCCGGCGGGCACGGACTTTACGCTGCCAATCGACCCCAAAACCAAGCTCAGCGTCTATACCGGCGAGTTCACCATCCAAGCGCGTATAGTGGCTACGCTGGGCAATCACCTGGTCGAAGCCAAACTGCGCTACCAGGCCTGCGATAACAACGCCTGCATGCCGCCCAAAACGATCACCGTTCCGATTGATGTAATTGGAAAGTAGAGGATTATATCTCAGGTCGAAAAAGCGAGACCTGGGGCACCCGGCGGGGTATTTGTTCTAGGATATGGAAGCGAAACTTAGAGCACCCGGCTCGAAGCCAAAAGGACCGCACCAGTACAGACGTGAACGTATGGCGAATTGCAAATATTGTGGCCAATGGGCAGGCATATTTTTCACCGAACATTCGTTGTGCAGGGAAGCCATCGAGGCAGGGCTGCCATTGCCACCAGACCGTAGGCCCATAGGACTAGACCATTCAAAGGAAATGATGGTTGTTACCGTTCCCAAGCCGTCTGAAAAGGCCGCCCTGGGTGGCGAATCACTGGCCAAAGCGTCTTCAAAGCAGTTTACATTACCTCTCTCCAACTCAGAAAAGAACGAACTGGTTGCGCTGGTGGCTGCGCTGGCGGTAATTGCAGAGAACCACCCGACGACTGTAGCGGAGTCGATAGAACATTGGTTTGTCAATCACGGCTGGATCAAAACAGAGCACTCTGGAACAGAGGGCAGCTTGGCAAACGACAATGAACTGGGCAATTTGTCCAACTTGAGCGACGTTGTGCACCCTACCAGTTTCCAGAATCAACTGGGCCATATTTCGAAAGAGCCCCTCCCAAAAACAGCGCCAACTGATCAATCGCGCAAGAAAATGTCCAAATTGACTATCTTCTGGGTTGTAATGTTCCCGCTGTCAGGTACTTTAGCCTTCTTGGTGATCCTTGCGTTTAACGGTACGCCACTGCAGTTACTCTCCGTCTGGGCGATTTTTTCCGGCATATGCGCTGTCGTGCTGAATCTTAGGTCCGAGCGATAGCCGCTCATGCGTGAGTTGGCAAATATCGAGTCGCCCCATCCGAGTCCGCCACGGGGCTTATAATCCTGGTCGGAGGATTCACGTGGCACAGCAATGCTTTAGGAAACCTGGATCAAACCCGCCCGTTTGCGGCGTTCACAATATGCAGCTCCAGCCGACGAATACTTCGGACCCAAATCCCAGCGTCAGATTCTTTGTGTGTATGGTCAGTGGCCAGAAGATCCGCGACGAAGCAACGCAAAAATAGGACATTACCGGGTCGGCGCACCATAGTATCCCGTCCTAGCCGCAAAAACAGAGATGCGGCGAGGGTGGGGCACCCGGCTTTAAAATGTGGCTAGAGCAAGCCAACACTTTTAAGGTGATCCTCAAGACCGGGCTTGCCACATACCCGAACTTCCATCAAGATGCCTTTATCCCGTAGAGGCGCAAATTCCGCTGGCTGCTGTCCAGTCGGGCTAAACCGTCTTACGATTGCCGCGAATAGGTCCGCGATTTGGATGGGAACAGAAGTCTTGTCATCAAGTGGCGCAATGGAATTCAGTTGCGGGGCGATATCGGGATTTCTTTCCTTCAGTTCTTTGAAGACACGTTGAAGCTCTGTCTCATACTCCTCATGTTCATCAAAGCCGAAAGCTAAGATATCCCCTGGCCTATGCTTTCTAACATGCTGCGCACAACGGGCAATCGCCCAAGCGGCAGCGTGATAGTAAGGCGTTCCACCAAAGGCTTCTTTCTTCTCGGGAGTATTGGCCACAGAGTGAAAGTCGCTCAGGTCAATGGTGATCCCGAAGGCGGTTACGCGACTATCCACGCATAGATTCATCAGTTCATTTCGGATGGTCAGTGTCCGCGACCTATCTTCGTCATCCACTTGTTCGGGATTTTTGCGAAGATGCTTGAACGCGCCGTCCACTCCCACACAGTCAGCGTTGCGAAAATACTGGATGTTGTTCTTTCTTAGAACCCTTCGCCACTGTTCTTCAAGCCAGCACCATTTAGCCTTCGTGCCAACTACCGCAGCCACGGAATAGGCGATCTTATTGGCTCCGTCTGCGCTTTCATCCATGTAACAACTGAGAGTTTCCCCGGCCTTCTTTTCGATCTTGGCCCAGGCGTCTTTGAGTGGCAGCGTCCGGTTGAAAACCAGATTGCCCTCAGTGGAGTCGGGGTCGAGGCAGAAATAGCCGACACGCTCAAACTGGAAGCGGTCCTCAAGTTTGGCGTTAGCCAGCGATGGCTCAAGTTTGGCCCCACTCAGAATCTCAAGCGAGTTGGGGTTGAGATTGTCGAGGACGTCTTGGCCTTCTTCAACGTCACTGGGATCGGCCTTGGCGAAGAGGTTGCCGTAGAGACGGATTTCGGCGGAGATAGCGTGGGCGGCTGAGACCCAGTGCATGGTGGACTTGACCTTGCGTCCGTCTGGCGAGTTGCCGCCGCGGCTCGCCGGATCGTAAGTACAGTGCACCTCGACGACGTTACCAGCCGCGTCTTTCACCACGCTTTGGGCGGTGACAAAGTAGGCGTTGCGCAGGCGAACTTCTTTTCCCGGCGAGAGGCGGTAGTACTTGGGCGGAGGCGTCTCGCGGAAGTCGTCTTGTTCGATATAAATCGTTCCTGAAAAAGGGACCCCACGGGTCCCGGCGGAGGGGTCTTCAGGATTGTTGGCAACCTCGACCAACTCCTCCTTGCCTGCGGGATAGTTGTCAATGATCAGCTTCAACGGGCGCAGAACGGCCATCGCGCGGCGGGCGCGGCGGTTCAAGTCGTCGCGCTGGAAGTGCTCCAGCATCTCAATATCGGTGAAACCGTTTGTGCGCGAGACGCCGCTGGCGGCGACGAAGGCGCGGATGGCTTCGGGGGTAAAGCCGCGGCGTCGGAGGCCGGAGAGGGTGGGCATGCGGGGATCGTCCCAGCCGTTTACACGCTTTTCCTGCACCAGTTGCAGCAGCTTGCGCTTGCTCAGCATCGTGTAGGTGATGTTGAGGCGGTCGAATTCGGTCTGCTGCGAGGGGAAGATGCCCAACTGCTCGATATACCAGCGGTAGAGAGGCTGGTGGTCCGCAAATTCCAGCGTGCACATGGAGTGGGTAACGCGCTCGATGGAATCTGACTGGCCGTGGGCGTAGTCGTACATCGGATAAATGCACCACTCATCGCCGGTGCGCTGGTGCGAGGCGTGCAGGATGCGGTACATCACCGGATCGCGTAGATTCAGATTCGGCGACGCCATGTCGATCTTGGCCCTCAGCACCCGGCTGCCGTCGGGGAACTCGCCGGCCTTCATGCGCACGAACAGATCGAGATTTTCTTCGACAGACCTATTTCGATAGGGGCTGTCCTTGCCGGGCTCGGTCAGTGTGCCGCGGTGCTGGCGAATCTCGTCGGCTGTGAGGTCGTCAACATAAGCTTTCCCATTCCTGATGAGTTGCAAAGCCCACTCGTAGAGCTGGCCGAAGTAGTCGGAGGCGTAGCAGAGGCGCTCCCACTCAAAGCCCAGCCAGCGGACGTCTTCCTGGATGGAATCGACGTACTCCTGCTCCTCTTTTTCGGGATTCGTGTCGTCGAAGCGCAGGTTTGTTTTTCCGCCAAACTCATCCGCAAGACCAAAATCAATGCAAATTGCCTTGGCGTGGCCGATGTGAAGGTAGCCGTTCGGCTCGGGAGGAAAGCGGGTCTGGACGACCGCGTCGCCGAATTTTTTGGTGTGCACATCCTCGGCGATCATCTCGCGGAGGAAGTTGGAGGGAGTGCGAGCGTCGTGAATGGTAGCGTCTGGGCTTTCCGGATTTGCGTTGGTCATGGCGGCAATTTCTATTGTACGAGCGGGGCCGCGCTCATTCGAGCGATTGAAGGCTTTCTTCGGCCTTCTTGATGCGGGCGAGGCAGACATCGCGTCCGAGCACGACCATGGTTTCAAAGAGCGGCGGCGCGTTTTTGCGGCCGCAGACGGCCACCCGGATGGGTTGGAAGGTCTGCCCGGCCTTTAAACCAAGATGCGTGGCCGCGGCTCGAAGCGCCTGATCCAGCGAATCGTGATCGAAGGTGACGGCTGGCAGAACTTTCAGCGCGTGCTGCAGGACGCGCCGTGCCAGCGCCACATCTCCCTGCTTCGGAATCAGCTCGGCAGGGTCATACGGGGCAAGTTCTTTCACAAAGAAAAAGTCGGCCGCTGTGACGGCATCGCGCAACAGCTTGATGCGCTCGCGGATGAGCGGGGTGACGGCGCTGACCTTTTCCGGCGTGGAATCGAAGCCGGCGGCGTCGAAAAAAAGCTGAAGCAGCGGGCTGAGTTCGTCGACCGGCATGGCGCGGATATGCTCGGCGTTGAGCCAAACGGCCTTCGGATCAAACGGGTCTTCATCACTAAAGTTAATAACGGCGTTGGCGCGGTTGACGCCCTCGAGTGTAAAAGCGGCGGTGATCTCGTCCAGCGTCAGGAACTCGCGGTCGTCCTTGGGCGACCAGCCCAGCAGGCAGAGGAAGTTGACGAAGGCCTGGGGCAGGAAGCCAGCGTCCCGATAAGTCGTCACGCTGACGACGGGGCCGTGTTTGCGCTTGCTCAGTTTGGCGCCATCGGGAGCCACGAGCAGGGGTAAGTGGGCGAACTGGGGCGGCTCCGCGCCGAGGGCCTCGAAGATCAGCAGGTGCTTGTAGGTGTTGGTCAGGTGATCCTGGCCGCGGATGATGTGGCTGATGCGCATATCGGCGTCGTCGGCGCACGAGGCGAGGTGATACGTCGGCATCCCATCCGACCGCAGCAGAGCGAAGTCTTCCACCTCGTCGGCAAGCTTTTGCTGCTCGCCATAAACGCCATCAACAAACCGAAGAGTCCGGCCCTGGCCGCGCGGAACGCGATAGCGCAGCGCGAACGGCTCGCCAGCCTCGGCGCGTCGGTCGCTCTCTTCCCTTGTCAGTTCGCGCATGCCGGGATTGCAGAGCCAGGCGCCCTGCGCGCTCGACTGTTCCTCACCGGCCGCGTGCGCGGGCATGAAGTCGCGATAGGCCAGTCCCTTGGCGAAGATCGCTTCGGCCTGCCGCCTGTGCAGATCGAGTCGTTCAGACTGCTTGTACTCTTCGTCCCAATTGAGGCCCAGCCAGCGCAGTCCCTCAAAGATCGACTGGACGCTGGCTTCGGTGTTGCGCTCCACATCGGTGTCGTCCAGGCGCAACACCATCGTTCCGTGATTATGGCGGGCATAGAGCCAATTGAAGATAAAGGTGCGCGCGCTGCCCACATGCAGAAAGCCGGTGGGCGATGGCGCAAAACGCACGCGGGGAGCGGTTGCCGGAGAGGGAGCGGAATCAGGCATCGTGAAGAGTTCTATCCATTCACGATGCTAGCATTCTGTCCCGCTCCAGCTCCCGCATTCTAGCTCAGCCCTGCGGCGGATACGGCGGTTGCGGCGGATACGGCGGCTGCGGGGGCCAATATGCCTGCGGCGCGGGAACCACCTTCCAATCCGCGAAGGCCAGCACGTAGAGCAGTATCAGGCCGCCCACCGGGATGATGTTGAGGAAGGCCAGCCAGGGCGAGAAACCGGCCTTCTTGCAGATGAACCAGGAGGGAATGATGACTGCGGTCAGAACCAGCAGAATCAGCACCGCATAAAACATCAGGATTGCGCCGAGAATGTGAATGAACTGATTGGGATCGGGTTGCATAGAGAGGGCTCCCAGGGTGAATTTGAACTCGCAAACAAGGTAAGGCCAATCCGCGGAATCCGCAATCAAAATCGCTGGAGTTCGTCACGACTCCCTTACTCCAGCGGCAGCCCCTCCAGTGAGAGCAGCCGCCCCACCAGGTACTCGCCTATATGGTTTGCAAGGAACCACGGTGAGCGCTCGTAGAAGAACTCGAGTCGCGCATCGGGGCTAGAGGCGAATCGCGGGTCGGCCTGGATGCGGCGCTCGAACTCGGCCTTGAGAGCAGGGTCTTTGGCCATGTTTTCCCGGGCCAATTTCTCCAGCACGTAGCCCTCGCCGTACTCCTTTTGCTCGAAGATCGCGTCGAAGAAGCCCCAGCGCAGCGCGGAGTCTGGCGCGTCCGGCTCGAGCCAATGAATGGCCACCTTCGATAGCCGCTGATCGAGCGGGACCACGACCGACCCCGCAGGGAAGGTCATCGTCTCCGTGGTCAGCGTGCACTGGCCGTAGCGGCCCGGTTGAGCGCCCGAGCCTTCGCCGCCAAAGATGGGATGTCGGCTCTCGAAGGGCGGACCCTGCCACTGCATTCCTGAGCAGCGGTAGCGCTCCACCTTGCCGGTCCATGGAGCGGTGGTGCGGCGCATCGTCACGTCGTGCGCGGCCAGTACATCGATCGCGCCGGTCCACTGCGGCGGCACAATGTAAGCTGCCGGTGGCGTGGTAGAGGCGGTCACCTTGGCGCCGGTGGCCATAGGCAGAGTCACGTTCCAGGGCTCATGCCGGTAGCTCACCCACATGCCGCCTGAAACCTCGCTCAGCGCGCGCGTGTACTGGTAGCCGTGAAACACGATCGGCGTTGTCTCCCCATTCCAGTCCACGGCCAGCGGAAATTTTTCATTGCCCAGTGGATGTGCGCCGAGCCTGCTGGCCGCGGCGTCGGCCGCGCGGTTCAGGGCGATCAGCTTGGCTGCGTCGCGATTCATCACCTCCAGCAGCGCCCGCAGAATCTCATAATTTCCTGTCACGCGGGTCCGGTAGTCCTTGAGCATGTGCAGCTCCACCAGCAGGCCGGGACGGTTTTCCAGGATCATGTAGCCGGTGGAAAAGCGCGGCTGATTGCTGTTGAAGCTCAAACCCTTTGCGGGGTCGGTGTCGTCGTTGAGGTTGATCAGCGTGGGGAAGGACTTGTGGCCGGCCGCGTTCACCTGGGTGTCCAGCTCCGGGGTCACGGTCTCGTGCAGCCACTTGGCCGTGGCGGGTGCAACGTCGGGCGTGTCGTCGATCAGGAACGTCACGTCGTACTGGTAGTCCATGCCATCGGTCACGTGGTCGTCCACAAAAAAGTCCGGCAGCCAGCGGTGAAACATCTTCAGGAAGGCGCGGGTCTCCGGCGCGTCGGCTTTCATGTAGTCGCGATTCAGGTTCAGGTTGCTGCCGTTCGCGCGCCAGCCGGCCACCTCCGGCCCGTTCTGGTTGATGCGGTTATAGGCCGAGCGCCGCTCGTGCCCGTCGATGTTGTAAACGGGGATGAAGACGAAGACTACGCGATCCAACAACGCCGCTTTGGTCTTGGTGATAACCATGTCGCGCAGCAGCGCCAGACAGGAGTCCTTGCCGTCCATCTCGCCGGCGTGGATCGAGTTCTGCACCAGCAGAATCGCGCGGCCAGAGGCGTGAATGGCCACGGGATCGAAAACCCCGTCCTTCGAGGCGATGACGATCTTTAGGTCGCGTCCCTCGCTGGTCTTGCCGAAGTTTTCGATCCTCACCTGCCCCGGCGCGGCGGCGGCAATGTGCTCCAGGTAGGCGACGGTCTCGGCATAGTCCGGCGTGGTGCGATAGTCGCTAACCTCAGCCGGCGTGCGCCAGTCGGGAGTCTGGGCACAGAGGCCGAACGGCGACGCGACAAGGAGAGCGGCGGCAAAAAATGCTGGAATACGCAGACTCACTTAGAGATTACCTCCGGCAAGACAGGCTCATACAAAAGCATTCGATGACGAAAAGGTTGCATCTTAGGTTTGTAATTTCCCACCTTTGTGAAAAAAGTCACAAGGACGGGCCACGACGCATTGATTGGTGAGAAGGAACCTATTCCCTATTCCCTGCCCTACGTAATGTCCTCAGTGTCGTAGACCGGCGCGGCGACGCGCTTTTTGGGCACGCCATGCACCGAGCTGAGCAGGTCTTCGACCACGTCTTCAAGCTGGCGCTGGCTCTCGATCACGGCGCTCATGCTCTTCAGGCCTTCGGGTTCGGCGACGCGCTCGACCTGCGCAACGGCATGGCACTGGGCCACGTGGTCAAGGTTCAGGCCCTCGGGAGTTTTGGCCTTGATGCTCACCTGGTCGATGTCGATCTCCAGCAGGTCGGCGACGCGGGCGCGCATCTCGCCGGCCACGGGGCCGATCTTGGGCGCGGTCAGAATCAGCGTGGTATCGATGTTGACGATGCGGAAGCCTGCATGTTGCAGCTCTTCCATGGCCAGGTTGAGGAAGATAGCTGAGTCGGCGTCTTTCCAGCGCGGATCGCCGGGCGGAAAGAAGCTGCCGATGTCGCCTGCGGCCACGGCGCCCAGCAGCGCGTCGGTGATGGCGTGCAGCAGCACGTCGCCGTCGGAGTGGCCGGCCAGGCCCTCCGGGTGATCGAGCGTCAGCCCGCCAATGCGCAGCGGCACGCCTGCCTTGAATGCGTGCGAGTCATAGCCAAATCCGATGCGTGTATCCATGGTGTCCGTGCCTGTTCTTCTATCCTATCGGCGGCGATTAAGATTTCCGTCAGTCGGAATCACCGCGCGCGCTGGCGCAGGTAGAACTCGGCCAACTCCAGGTCGCCCGGCTGGGTAATCTTCAGATTAACCTGAGAACCGTGCACCACGGCTACCGGATGGCCGGCGCGCTCCACGACCGAAGCCTCATCGGTGCCCACAAAGCCGTCCGCGGTGGCCTCGGCGAAGGCGCTCTGGAGCAGGCCGAAGCGGAAGCCCTGCGGCGTCTGCGCCAGGACGATGAACTCGCGCGGGATGGTCGAGGTGATCAGCGCCCCGTGAGCGGTCCGCTCCACCTGCTTGATGGTGTCCACGGCGGGCATGCCGACGATGGCGGCTCCAAATTCGGCAACCGCGTCGATGGTGCGGTCGATGGTGGCGGCGTCGATCAGCGGGCGCACCGCGTCATGCACCAGCACGATGTCGTCCGGCTCGGCGGGCAGGGCGGCCAGGGCGTGTGAAACCGATTCCTGGCGGGTGTCGCCGCCCTCCACCACTTTCACATGATCGGCAAAGCCGTACTCGGCTATCTGGGCCTGAACGCGTTCCATCTCTGGCTGGCGCACCGCCACGTAGATCGCCGTCACCCGCTTCACCGCGGCAAATGCGCGCAGCGAATGAATCAGGATGGGGAGGCCGTTGAGGGCCAGAAACTGCTTGGGCTGCGGGCCGGCCATCCGGGTGCCCAGCCCCGCGGCGGGTAGTATCGCGAATACTTGCATACCGGGTGGAGTATACAACGGCGGGCCATCGCATGAAAGCGCGCCGGCTCCCTTGCCGCGCGTCAGGTCCTGGGTCGAGGAGTCACGCGCTAAAGCGTATGCGCTTCGTGCTCGTTAAAGACCACCGCCGTAAATTGGAAGATGTCCGTATCTTCGTCCTTCCAGCAATTTGAGTTCATGCCTGCTTTGCGGCAGGTTTCCTCGAGAAATGTCTGCCGGTCCCACCCTTGCTCCACCGGCACCTGCGGAAGCAACAGGCCCTCGTAGTCGCCGTTTTTCATCAGCAAACCGTGCTGGCCAACCTTGATCTGTTCAACGTCCACGACGCGCCGCAGGGGCGACAGCACGGAGATCTCATATTCGAGTCGCGGCAACTCCGAAGCTGCCACCGGCTGGAAGCGGGGATCGTGCAGGGCGGCGTGCGTGGCCGTGTCCCGCACGGTCATGTAAAGAGGCTTCATCGCGGAGGTGTAGCCGATGCATCCCCGCAGTTGCCCCGATTCGGTCAGGGTCACGAACGCGCCGCGCTCCTGATTCAGGGTTGCGCTTGTGCTAGCTGCCGGCGCATACAGTTCACCTTTCCCAACCACATACTCCACCGACTTGCGAGCCAGGGCGAGCAGCTCCTTCTTCTCCGGCGCACTCAGCGAGAAGGGCGTTTCCATGGCCTTTCCGCCAGAAGTTTTAACAAACACGTCCGCGCTGTATCCCACCACGCGCGAGCGATCGCCCGTAACGTCGCCTGAGTTCGCATACTTCAGCACCAGCGCCTGGTTGGCTTCCATGCGCTCGGCATAAATCATCGCGGCCACGATGGGCGCTCCGCCGCAGGCCTCCCATACCCGCGTCTGGAAGTTCCGCGACATGCTGTAGTAGTCCCACGCCTCCAGCGCATTCAGCGTTTTATGGTCGATCGTCACGGCCTCGTCGTAGGGGTGATAGTGCGACAGATCGGAACTGGCCAGCACCAGCGTATCGCCTCCGTGAATCAGCTTCGCCAGCGCCACTCCCAGCGCGCGGCTGTTCTCGTAGCTCTGATCTCCCATCACAATGGGCACCAACTGGAAATCGCCCAACACCCGCTGCAGCCACGGCAACTGCACCTCGATCGCATGTTCGGCGCCCGCCGATGTAGCATCGTGTCCCCGGCTGGAAAGCTGCATCGTCGAACTCATCTTCGCCAACTGCCGCGCAAACGCCTTGTCCACAGGAACGTTCCCCAGCGGCGTGGCGTATGCGTCCCCCTCATAAACGGAGGTAAAGTCGAAAGACTCGTAATGCGACGGCGCAATGACCACGACACGCGAAAACTTGCGCCCCTTCAGCGCCGCGTAGGTGTACGCGGCCACGGGGCCGGAGTACTGATAACCGGCGTGCGGGGCAACCACGGCCAGAATCGGATCCACAATGGACGGCGGCGTGGCATGAGCCAGCATCTCGTCGATCATGGCCGAAAGCACTTTCGGGTCGGCCGGATAGAAACTGCCGGCAACCCCGGCTTGCCTTACCTTCTCTTCGCTCACTTTTTCTTGCCTCCCTTTCTCCGGTCCTGAGGCGCGCATGTCCTCTAACGGCGCAAACGCCAGCAGCGCGATAACCCCGGCAGCCAGCCAATACACTCTGAAACTCCCTGCGATCTTCATCTGCCTCGCCTCCTCTATGTAGACCAGACACCGGGGATCGGGTGCCAGCAGAATGGGCAGCTATTCTTGCGGATCAGCACCTTGCTGGCCGTGAACCCCACGCGCTCCACCAGCATCTTGCGGCACTGTGGGCAGTAGGTATTCTGCGCGGGATGTCCCGGCACGTTGCCGATATACACGTAGTGCAGTCCCTCGGCGTCGGCGATTGCCTTGGCTCGCTCCAGGGTCGGCACTGGCGTAATGGGCAGGTTCTTCAACAGGTATTCCGGATGAAACTGCGTAAAATGCAGTGGCACATCTTCACCTAGATTGGTTTTGATCCATTGCGCCAGCCCGCGCAACTCCGCATCTCCGTCGTTCATCCCCGGCAAAACGAGATAAACGATCTCCGTCCACTTACCCATCTTTTTCAGCGTTACCAGCGTCTCCAGCACCGGCTTCAACTGCCCGGTTACTACATCCCGGTAATACTGCTCGGTGAACGCCTTCAGATCGATCTTCACCGCGTCCATCTTGCCGTACGCCGCCCGCAGAGCCTCCTCCTGCATGTAGCCGTTCGACACCACGATGCTGCGGATGCCGGCCTCGTGCCCGGCATCGGCCGTATCCATCAGAAACTCCGCGAAGACCACTGGCTCGCTGTAGGTGTAGGCAATTGTCAGGCAGTCGTACTGCTTTGCCAGCGCGGCAACCCGTTGCGGAGGCGCGTAATCGGCCGGAATCTGCTCCGGACGCGATTGCGAAATGTCCCAGTTCTGGCAGAATTTGCAGTTCACGTTGCATCCGGCCGTGGCCACTGAGAAAGCCACCGTCCCCGGCAGGTAGTGGAACAAAGGCTTTTTCTCGATGGGATCGACGTGCGCCGCGCATACCCGCGAATGCACCAGCGTGTAGTAGATTCCCCCGCGGTTCTCCCGCACCCCGCAGTAGCCGCGTTCCTTGTCTCCTACCGTGCATTCGCGCGGGCACAGCTTGCACTTGATCTTCCGGTTTTGCAGTTTCTGGTAGAACCTGGCTTCGACGGTGAATTGCGCGTCGTCCTGCTTCTGCTGCCCCGCCCCGGAGGGAATTCCGGCGGCGGGTCGCGCCACCTCGCTCACGCCCAAAGCCGCTCCCGATGCCAGCGCGCACTTCATAAACGACCGCCGGTCGAGCGGCCGCAAGCTGTGGCTTCGTTCACTGAATCCATTCGCGCTCCCGCCTGCTTCCACATCTAATTCACCCAACATATTGGACCTCTCTCCACGCGCCCCCGCTAAACCTCGACCGTCGAAATTCTCTTCGGATCGCACGCGCCCAGCCGGTGCTCTGCGTCGGCTGCCGTCGCAATATAGTGCGGCGCTCTGCCCTCGGCCTCCAGCGTCTTCAATCCCATCTCCGCCCGTTTGCGCTCAATGATCTGCCAGCCGGTGTAGTCAAGGGCCACCGGATCCTGAGAGACGATCAGGCCGTTGTGATGCCAACTGTGCTCCGGCTTGTATGCCGGCCCGCCCTCGTACATCGCCGTGGTAGCGTCGCAAATACTCAGCCGCATCCTGCTTCTGATCTCCGGCAGCATGTTCAGGTCCGCGATGTACGGATTGCAACCGTTGGGGTGGTACTTGTTGGGGTTATGAATGACGCCATACATGTTTTTCAGCGCGATGGTCACGCCCGCGCCGTCGTGGTCCTTCAACACTGGAACATTGATCAGCACACTTGTCCGCTGCGTCAAAATCTTCGACAGCCGGCTGCCCACGCTGCCATGCGCGGCCAGCTCCTGTTCGTAATCCACCCGATCGGTTCCGAAGCATTGCACGCGGTTTCCGCCTATCGCGATATGGAATCCGGCGTGTTCCATCTCCTCGCTGTCGCGGTCCCACACCACAATGTCGCCGGCCCTGATTCCAGCCTCCTGCAACCGCTCGCAGATGGCTTCGACAAGCTGTAGATTGCTTGAGACTCCGCGCCCTCCCAGGGCGTTCACCTTCAATCCCACCGATTCGCCGGGATGAATCAGATGTCTCCACGCCTCAACGGCATGATCGCGGTCACAGAGAGCCTGCATCGCACGATCCAGCAGGCTCAGCATCCGGCCGGAATCCACCGACGAACCCGTGCCGCGCAACTGGGCATCGTGCGCGATCACCACCCTGGACCGAGCCGGCGCGTCGCCCGGTTCCGCTGCTCCCAGCAGCCCCGCTCCGCCCGTTGCACTTAGAACCGCGGCGCCCGTGAGAGCCTGCTTCAGAAAATCCCGCCGGCTGCCGTCCTGCACTCTGTTCATAGGGGTATTCCCCTGAGCCCGCGACCCTCTGCAAGGGTCTTTTACTTGAAACCATGCGGCTTTGAAAAATGAGGCAAGCCATTCGATGCAAATCGCTTATCCACGACACGAACCGGTTTCGAGTAAGTGCTGCATCCCCTTCAATAAGGCTTACCGCGATCGGGGTAAATATTCAGTGACGCCCGGCACCTCTGAACGAGTCGTTCAGCAACCTGAACTTCCCCAAATGCCTGCCCTACCGTCAGTACAAATGCATCCGCCACAGCGTGTAGCTGAGGATCTCGTGGGCGATGCGCTCCATGTCCTGCGAGCCGCCCTCGACCGTTACGCGAGGCCGCGGCGAAGTGAGCACGTCTAGGCCTTCGGCGGCGCAGATCGCATGAATCCTGAAAAGATGCGTTCCGTCGCTCACTATGACCAGCCGCCGCAACCCGTTGGCGCGCGCAATCACCGCGATGCGGCGGGCAGAATCCTCCGTATTGCGGCTCTCGGTCTCGGCGATGATGGCTTCTTCGGGGACGCCCATGCCCATCAGGTACTCGCGGCCCACGGCGCCCTCGTTGTACTGGTCGCCGCCGTTTCCGCCCAGGGTGACGATGAGCGGAGCGATGCCGTGCTTGTAAAGGGCAAGAGCGTGGTCCAGGCGGGCGCGGTAAACCGGGGAGGGCCGGCCGTCGTACTCCGCCGCGCCAAAGACCGCGATGGCGTCCGACGGCGCTGCCTGATCCTGGCCGGCATAGCTCTCAATCTGCACATAGACCCAGCGGCACCAGCACACCCCTCCCACCGCCAGCGCCAGCAGAAGCAAAAGCGCGGCCCGGAAAGCGAAGGTGTGGCGTTTTGTCCGATTCGGTTTCTGGCTTGCCCGGCGATTCATAAGCGCCTTCTTACCGTTGCAGAACCATGACGATCTCGTGCGTGGGAATGGCGCCCTCGCGCAGTATCTCCCAGCGGCCCGGGCCCAGCGAGAGATCGACAATGGTGGTGGGCTGCGCCCGTCCAGTCGGACCGCCGTCGATGATGAGCGGAATGCGGTCGCCGATCTGGTCGCGGACGCAGGCCGCGTTCGTACATTCCGGCTCTCCCCGAAGATTGGCCGACGTCGCCGTGATGGGCTGCCCGAATCGCTCCACCACGGCGCGCGGAATGGCGGCGTCCGGCACGCGCAGGGCCACGTTCCCCGTATTTGCGGTAGAACGCAGCGGCAGCTTGGTCCCGGCCCTGACAATGATGGTCAGCGGCCCCGGCCAGAAGCGCTCGGCCAGCTTGTCCAACAAGGGGTCGATATCGCGCGCCAGTTCGTAGGCCTGGGCGGCTGAAGCGATCAGCAGCGACAGCGGCTTGTGCTTCTGGCGGGTCTTGATCCTGTAAATTTGCTCCACGGCGTGCAGGTTGACCGGGTCCACCGCCAAACCGTAGAAGGTGTCGGTGGGCAGAGCAACCACATCGCCCTTGCGCAGGCAGGAGACGATATAGTCGATCCGCTCCGGTTGGGGTTCATCGGGATGGACGCGCAATATCTCCGCGGACAAGAATGTCTACCTCAGTTCCCGAATTAAAAATGCCATAAAGACGGAAGCTATCACAGCCCGCAACGGTGGGCAAGTTGCTTTGGCGTTGAGTAGTGGGTCAGTTTGAAGGGTACGGGCTTCAGCCCGTACATGAGCCGAGTAAAATCGCCCGTGCTTTAGCCCCTGAGGGAGCGCTCTTTTCAAACTGACCCACTACCTGGCGTTGGCCTGCTCACAACCACACAAACAGGCTAGAATCGCGCTAGCGATTTAATGGTTCGCCCAAATGCCTGTCCGCATTGTACAGAGTAAGCAGAATGCCCGCCTGAAGCAGCTCCGCCGCGCGCTGGCCCAACCCAGCAGCGGCAGCAGCAGCCTGGCTGGACGCGACAGCAAGGTTCTTGCAGGCTTGGAAGGCCCGAACCTGCTCTCGGAAGCTCTGCGCGCCGGCCTGCGCGTCGATTGCGTCTTTGTTGCCCAAGGCGCGGAGCACTTACTGGAAGCGTTGACGCTGCCGCCTGAAACTGAAATTCTGCTAATGCCCTGGGATCTGCTGGAATCGGCGCTGGCCACCGAGACGCCCCAGCCCATTGCCGCGCTGATTGAGCCGCCGGATTGGACCTGGGCGCACCTGCTCGGCGGCCAAAAAAATAGCGCACCGCTCGTCCTGGTGCTGGCCGGCCTCCAGGACCCCGGCAACCTGGGCACGATCCTGCGCTCCGCCGAAGCCTTCGGGGCTAGCGGTGTCCTCAGCCTGCCCGGAACCGTCAGCGCCTGGAACCCCAAGGCCGTGCGCGCCTCCGCCGGCAGCGTCTTCCGGGTTCCGCTGCTGGCCGCCAGCCCCGTGAACTCCATTGCCCGGCTGCGCGAGGCGGGCCTGAGGATATTTGCCACCACCGCGGACGCGGCCCAACCTGCCGATCTCGCGGACTTGGCCGGGCCGGTTGCGCTCCTCATCGGCAACGAGGGCAACGGCGTTCCCAAGCCACTCTCTGCCCAGGCCGACGGCGCAATCACCATTCCCTGTCCCGGCCCGGTCGAGAGCCTGAACGCCGCCGTAGCCGCCAGCGTCTTGCTCTACGAAGCCTCGCGGCAGCGGGCTGGAAAATGCAGATAGATAATGTATTGTCATGGGTGCCCCACCATCGCCGCGTTCTTGTTTTTGCGGCTAGGGTGGGAAACCTCGAACCGAATCGGTTTTGTTTATGAGGGAGCGAGCGATGAGCCTCTTCGACGGCGAACCCGAAGGCCCCAAAGGAACCCTCCGCACCGCGCCCCTGGCCGAGCGGATGCGCCCGCGCAGTTTGGAGGAATTGCTCGGACAGGAGCACCTCGTCGGCCCCGGCAAACCTCTCCGCGTGCAGATCGAGCGCGACGACTCCGGTTCCATGATCCTCTGGGGTCCGCCCGGCGTGGGCAAGACCACACTGGCCAAGATCATCGCCGAGACCACCCAGGCTACTTTCATCGAGTTCTCCGCCGTCATGAGCGGCATCAAGGAGATCAAGCAGGTAATGGTCGCGGCCGCGCAAGCCTCCCGGATGCACTCGCGGACTATCCTCTTCATCGATGAGATTCACCGCTTCAACAAGGCGCAGCAGGACGCCTTTCTGCCCTACGTCGAGCGCGGCACCATCCGGCTCATCGGCGCAACCACCGAGAATCCCTCCTTCGAGATCATCTCCGCGCTGCTATCGCGCTGCCGCGTCTACGTGCTCGAACCGCTCACCGAGGCGCAGATCACGGCTCTCTTGCGCCGCGCCCTGGAAGACCGCGAACGTGGCCTCGGCGCGCTTGGGCTGACCGCGGATGACGATGCCCTGGAACTGATCGCCGGCTACTCCAGCGGCGACTGCCGCAACGCCTATAACACCCTCGAGGTCGCCGCGCAACTGGCCCTGGAACCGGATCGGGCCGGCGTCAAACACATCGACCGCGCGCTGGCCTCCACCGCCGTGCAGCAGCGTGTGCTGATGTACGACAAATCCGGCGAAGAGCACTACAACCTGATCTCCGCCCTGCACAAAAGCGTCCGCAACAGCGACCCCGACGCCGCGCTCTACTGGCTGGCGCGCATGTTCGCCGCCGGCGAAGACCCGCTCTATCTGGCGCGCCGCGTGGTCCGCATGGCCGTCGAAGACATCGGCCTGGCCGCGCCCGAAGCGCTGAATCTGACTCTCTCGGCCAAGGAGGCCATCGACTTTCTCGGCTCGCCGGAGGGCGATCTGGCGCTGGCCGAGGCGGTCGTCTATCTCTGTCTCGCCCCCAAGTCGAACTCGGTCTACACCGCCTACGGCGCCGTGCAGCGGGAGATCGAAGAGACCCGCCAGGAACCGGTCCCGCTGCACCTGCGCAACGCGCCCACCCGCCTGATGAAAGAGCTGGACTACGGCAAGGGCTACCTATACGCCCATAACGAAGAGGGCCGCGTCGCCGACATGGACTGCCTGCCTGACTCGCTCAAGGGGCGCAGCTACTACCACCCCACCCAGGAAGGCCGCGAAAAGCAGTTGGCCCAACGCATGGAAGAGATTCGCCGCATCCGCGCTGCCAAGCGCGGCGGGGGCTAAATGCCGGGTGCCCCAGGTCTCGATTCTGAGACCTGGGATGGCACACATTTCACTCCCACCCTCTAGTTCTCCGGAATCTTGAACACCAGGCTGGTGATCGGATTTTCGCCAGAGACTAGAATCTGATGGGGCAGTCCCGCCGGGACGTGCAGCACATCGCCCGCCCTCATCTCCTGCCGCGCGCCGCCCTCGATGGAGTCGCCGCGAATCTCTCCCGGATCGATCGTTTTGGCGCCGGCCAGCGTGCCCCCGGTCACCATCGTGGCGCGGCCCTCCAGCACGAAAAACAGATCGGCAAAGTTTTCATGCACCTCGGCCATGCCGTCGCGGCTGCGAAAGGAGAGCATGGCGCAATGGCCCGGATACTCCTTTAACGTTTCACCGGCCGAGCCGTCTCCGTGCGCGGCCAGCTTGCGCAGATACGCTGCCCGCTCCAATAAAACTGCCGGTGTCCAGTGATCCAGGCGCACCGCAGTATTCTGGCGGACGGCCGACGGGGTCGGCGGCTCCGGGTTGAGTTCTTTCAGGATTGCCTTCGACAACTTATCCATTTCTTCCTCCCGTTTCCGGTCGATTCCGGAGATTGTTGCCGCTCGCCGCTCAATAACCCGCCAGTTGACGCGCCCGTTTGAAAAGATCGAGAAACATGGGCCGCGTGAGCTTGCCGGTGTTGGTGTTCTGCAACGAAGGATGATAGCTGGCCATCAGAATAAACCCGCTAGCCAGCGCATACTCCGCGCCGTGGCGGAAAGTGAATCCGGCGCGCGACGGAATCTGGCCGGTGCGCAGTTGGTGGCTCAAGAAGCCGTCGAATGCAATCCTTCCCAGGCAAACCACGACGCGCAGTTTCCCGAGCAGGCCGATCTCCTCGTCCAGCCAGGGCGCACAACGGCGCAGTTCCTCAGGTGTGGGCTTGTTGGAAGGTGGCGCGCAGTGAGCCACGGCGCTGATCCACAGGCCGGTGAGTTTCATGCCATCGTCTCGGGAGACGGCCCTGGGCTGCGAGGCGAAGCCGGCTTCATGGAGCACCGGAAAGAGAAAATCGCCCGATCCGTCGCCGGTGAACATCCGCCCGGTGCGGTTGGAGCCGTGCGCTCCCGGCGCCAGGCCCAGCAACAGCACCCGCGCATCCGGATCGCCGAAAGAAGGCACCGGCTTGCCCCAATACTCCCACTCCGCATAGGCGCGGCGGCGGACACGGGCCACCTCAACGCAGTGAGCGCGCAGCCGCTCGCAGCGTTCGCAGGCCACGATGCGGGCATTCAAGGCTGCCAGAGTTTTTGCGGATGCGGCCATGGAAGCATTCTAGAATCACTTCCCCGGCAATATGGAGATATGGGTGCTCCACCCTCGCGTTGTTTAGTTTACGGAAGAACACGATCCGGAGGGAGGCGGGGGTTTTTAACCCCCGCATAAAGCCAACAGGATTATGCCCGGCTTTAGCCGCGGAGAGATATGTGTGCCCCATCCTCGCTGCTGTCATCCTGAGCGAAGCGGAACGGAGTCGAAAGCCTGCCCTGAGCGTAGTCGAAGGGGACTTGCGGTTTGTTCTTTTGCCGCTAGGGTGTGATCACCGCCGTAGCGTAAAATGGCACCGCCTCCGGAATTCGCTTTCAGGTGCATTGAAACCTCTCTGCCGCAAAGCCGTTTCCGGAAAATCCGATTGCATTTTTAGGGATGGATTGAGATGAAGCTATTCGTTCACGTACTTGCACTTCTCCCCTTTGCATTGCCGGCTTTGATGACCGTCATCGGCCACGCCCAGGCCGTCACCGAGATCGGCGGGCAAAAGGTTGTCACTCTCACCCGTACGCCGGTCAGCGCCACCAAGCCGGAGTTCACCAGCGTCACCGTCCTGCCTGGCCGCGGCATGGAGGTCTTGCAGATCACCGCAAACTTCCCGGGCAAGGGCAACGTGGATGTGCTCATGCCGTCCACTCTGGCCGATGCCAAGAAGATGCTCGATGTGGACGATGACAGCTTCGGCAATCTGGGCTACCGGCTGGGCGCGGCCTTCCTGGTTCCCTACCCCAACCGGATTCGCGGCAAGCTCTCCGCCGACGGCAAGACCCTGACCACAGAGTGGCAGGGCCACGCGATTACTCTGCCGGCCAACAACATCGGCCACTTGCCCACCGCCGAGCGCCACGCCATGCATGGGTTGATCCTCAAGGCCAAGACCGACGACGTTAGCGTGGAGAAGGTTCCCGGCGGCGAAGAGGTCGCCGGCGTCATCCACGCCGGCGACTTTGGCGGCCATTGGCCCTCCAAGACCCAACTGGTCGTCACCGTCCGGCTAACCGCCGATGCCGTGGACGCCATCATTGAGGCCCGCAATGTGGGCACGGAGCCGGAGCCGATGGCCATCGCCTGGCACCCCTACTTCAACCTGCCCTCCGGCGACCGGACGCAAGCCCGTGTGCGCATTCCGGCCTCGACCTATGCCGAGGTGGATGGCTACGACAACGTCTTCCCCACCGGCAAGGTTATCCCCGTCCAGGGAACGCGCTACGACCTGCGCGCGGTGGGCGGCGTGCCGCTGGCCAAGGAGTTCTTCGACGACAACTGGAACCACATCGAATGGGCGAACAAGGCAGCCATCGTGCAGGTGATCGACCCGGCCGCCAAATACGGCGTCAGCATCGAAGGCCTCTCGCCGGAGATCAAGGCTATCCAGATGTACGCGCCGCCGACGGCCAAATTTGTGGCCATCGAGCATCAGTACAACTTCGGCGACCCCTTCGGCAAGGTGTGGGGCTCCACCGATACCGGCATGGTGACCCTGAAGCCGGGCCAGACCACCAAGTGGCATGTGCGGCTGCACGTGTTCGTGCCGTAAGGATCCCTCAGCTTTCAGCTTCCAGCTTCCAGCCTCTTCCCGGCGGGTGGCCTCCTAGCGCAGCCCGAACGGATCGAACGACAACAGCTAGAAGCTGGAGGCTAATGGCTAGAGGCTGTTTTTCATGTAAACCCGCCACCCCCGCTTCTCGTCCATTCATACGATGGACCCCGTGGAAACTCGTTTTCGCTGCCCGTGCTGCGGATACAAGACGCTGAAAGCGCCCGGAGCCCTGGCGCTGTGCCCGGTCTGCTGGTGGGAGGACGACGGCCAGGAGGACGATGACGCCGCCGAAGTGCGCCTCACGGTGAACGGCCAGTTGAGCCTCGACGAAGCCCGCGACCACTACGCGCGCTGCGGCGCGGCCCATCCCCGCTTCCTGCCCTATGTTCGTCAACCGATAGGGCCTGAACTCTAATCTCCGAGGTCACTTAAAAGTAACGTGCCTTTCGCGGTGCTCCTCTGCGCCGCAATCGCCCCCGCTGGTTTGACCCCTGCCGGTAAACCCACTTACCATGAAATGAGGCATTCCCCCCGCTGTTCGCGCTGGTTTCGCCTCAAATCTACGCCCCCCAGGGTCAGCATGTGGCCCAAAGGGTCAGTTTGTAGCCCGGAACGGCGGTTTTGCGCCCGGTCTGGGAGTTTATGTGGCTTGCCGCGGCGGGCCCGGAAGGCATTACTTTGAGTTCTACCCCCACCCTCGAAAACGACCCCCAACCTGAAACAGGCGAGGCCACCCCCGACGGCGCTCCCCAACAAGGGCACGAGCACGACGGCCCCCATCAGGATCACGACCATGCCGCTGACCACGACCACCAGCATGGCCCGGCTCTGAACCCGGAATGCACCCGCGAACTGGTGCTCGACATTCCCCCGGAAGACGTCTCCAAGGCCTATCGCAATGTGACCGCAAATTACCGGAAATATGCCAAGATTCCCGGCTTCCGCGCGGGCAAGGTGCCGGAGTCGGTCGTCAGGCGGCGCTTTGCCGCCGAGATTCGCAAGGAAGTGATTGACGGCCTGCTGCCGGAGCGCTTCAACAAGGCGGTGCTCGAACTCGGCGTCAAGCCCGTCGGGCAGCCGCAGGTAACCGAGTTGACCGTCGAGGACGGCGCGCCGCTGCATATGAAAGCGGTCTTTGAGTTCATTCCCGAATTCTCCATCGAGGGATACCAAAGCGTGATCGTAGAGAAGCCCTCCGTGGAGATCACCGAAGAAGAGTTTGCCCGCGAGATGGAGCAACTGCGCGAGTCGCGTGCCACCATCGAGCCGGTCGAGGAAGACCGCGCCCTGGCCAATGGCGACTGGGCGCAGATCTCCTACACCGGCCAGATTGTCGGCGATGCCGATTCGGCTCCGGTTGCGGGTGAAGATACATTGGTGGAGATTGGCGGCAAAGACACGGTAGAGGCTTTCAACGCAGCCCTGCGCGACGTCAAGCCGGGCCAGGAGCTGAAGGCCGAGGTTATCTATCCCGGCGATCATCCCGAGCCCAAGCTGGCCGGCAAAACCGTTTCTTACGACATTGTGGTGAAGGCCATCAAGAAGCGCACCCTGCCGGAGCTGGACGACGCTTTTGCCAAGGAACTCGGCCCCTATGAGAGTTTTGCTGAACTAGAAACTCGCGTCCGCGAGCACTTGGCCAACCGCAAGCGCCGCAGTGTGGAAGGCGAAACCAAAGACCGGCTCTTCGCCGCGCTTACTGGGCGCTACACCTTCCCGGTGCCCGAATCGCTGATTCAGGAGAAGATCGACGCGCGGCTGGAGCGGGGATTGCGAGCGCTGGCGGCCCAGGGCATGGACACTGAGCAGATGCGCAAGCTGGACTTCGCCCGTCTGCGCGCGGCCCAGCGCGAAGGAGCCACCGCCGAGGTAAAAACCACGGTCCTGCTGGACCGCATCGCCCATGAAGAAAACATCCTCGTTAGCGATGAGGAACTGGATCACGAGCTTGAGTTGGCCGCTGTTCAGTCCGGAGAACCGCTGGAGACGTTACGGTCGCGTTTGACTCAAGATGGTGGACTGGCTAGAATCCGGGAACAACTACGGTACGAGAAAACCGCTTCGATTTTGTACGAACGCCTGCCCGCGTAAACGAGTTGAGTTCGCAGGACTCGACGCAGGAAATTGGGCGTAAACAGCCGGTATCGGCATTAACAAAGCTGAAAGCTGAAAGCTGGAGGCTAGGAGCTGGCAATTCATGGCATTGGTTCCCATGGTGGTTGAGCAGACGAGCCGGGGCGAGCGCGCCTACGACATTTACTCCCGTCTGCTGCGCGACAACATCATCTTTCTTGGCACGCCGATCGACGACCAGATCGCCAATCTCGTCGTCGCGCAGTTGCTCTTTCTCTCAGGCGAGGACCCGGAGAAGGACGTGCAGCTCTACATCAACTCACCCGGCGGCTCCATCACCGCGGGGCTGGCCATCTACGACACCATGCAGTTCATCAAAAACAACGTGGTGACATACTGCATCGGCCAGGCGGCCAGCATGGGCGCTTTTCTGCTGCTGGCCGGCACCAAAGGCAAGCGGTTTGCCCTGCCCAACTCCAGGATTCTCATCCATCAGCCCTCCATGGGCGGCCTCAGCGGCCAGGCCACCGACATCGACATTCACGCGCGCGAGATTCTCCGCATCCGCGAGATCACCAACAACCTGATCGCCAGGCACACCGGGCAGCCGCTGGACCGCATCGAGCGCGACGTCGAGCGGGACTTCATCATGAACGCGCAGCAAGCCAAGGACTACGGCATCGTTGACGAAATCATCGACCGGCCTCGCACCTAACCCCCCGGCTGGCTAACTAGCCAACCTGCTAACTCGCTAACTTGCTAAACCGGACGCCGGCATGAGCATAACTCGAAGGTAGCTCGTCCAAAGGGAGCAGATAAAATGAAAACGCGCACGGGACCCGAAGAAGCACTGCGCTGCTCGTTCTGCCACAAATTGCAGGACGCCGTGGCCAAGCTGATCTCGTCGCCCAGCGACTACCCTCGC
>Ga0182027_10002567_pt1 | contig 29318 bp, 25 predicted proteins | sample 712E1DmetaG_FD_121300 | JGI IMG/M metagenome (GOLD analysis project Ga0182027, IMG submission 121300) | Permafrost microbial communities from Stordalen Mire, Sweden - 712E1D metaG (Illumina Assembly) | ecosystem: Environmental > Terrestrial > Soil > Wetlands > Permafrost | place: Sweden...
CAACAGAGGCTAATTGCCCCCGTCGGAGCTAATGTCTCAGGCCACTTCTCTATGGCCGGTTTTGAGGTGATAACCTATGGCCGCTTTTGGGTGATCGCCGAGGGTCGAGCAGCAGGAATCCGTAGTCCCACATGAAAGGAACTCGATCCGGATCCTGTTGACCTCTGGCGCGCCCCTTCATTACAAAAAAGTCTGAACGGCTGAATTCATTCGATTTGGCCGCCTTTTCATCTTTAGACACTTTGGCTAGCTTTCGGCGTAACTTCAACTCCTCGCCGGACGTCTCGCTGGATTTGAAGATGGACATAGGGTCCTCTTCGTGATCGGGAGACTTATTCAATGAGGCAATGATGGGATCGATTAGATATCCTTTTTGCGTGCGGAAAGCGCCCTCTGGCGGATCCCAGAACTCATCGACCTGAAGGATCAAGGTATGTTCGGAGTTGGTGCCTGCTTTCAGGTTACAGAAATCTCGCAGGGACTCGTATTGGCTTGCCGGTACCTTGGTAATTACTGACCCGCCTGGCGTGGATGGGTTGCGCGGGAGGAACAACTCATTCAGTAAGTGGTTTTCCGATTCGATGTACTTGTCAAACGCCTCAGTTTCCGAGAACATCCGGACTTCGAGGGCTACGCGCTCCGGTTTGCCGAGTTCCAGGTCCCGATAAAGTTCGAAGTGCGGGTCCACGAAGGGGACTGTACGATCGTCCCTCTTGCGCCGGCACAGCTCTCTGACCACCACTGGGCCGGTATCGTGAGCAGCCGTGTTGGTGCTGATGGCCACCCGCTGTTGATCGTAGAACTGCACATGCCATGTCTGGATTCGAAAGGAAACCAGGTTGCGCAAGCTCTCGTCAAATCTGTCGGTTGTCTGGACACCCGGGCGGCCGTCCTGTGTGGAGACAAGAACGGTTACAAAAAAATGGAAGAGGCTGTTTTTACATTGGATGCCGTTCTCGAGAAATCTCACAAGCTTAGGCAAGAAAAGCGGATCCTGCGCGATTTCCGGGTAGGTGTCGCGAAACGAAGAGAGATCGTCTATCACTAATCGATGGACGAAGATCTTGGAGCTGGTGTCATCAGGGGTGAACCTGTCGACGGCGTCTTTGAGATACCCCCGGATCATCCAGTAGACCTGAGCCGCTGGCAGATCGGTGGCAGGGAACTGCTTGCAGTAGGCCCATTTCCCGAAATCTCGATCTTGCGTTCCTACCGCAGCTTTTAGCCGCGTCTCAGAATCCGGATCGGATGAGAACAGTATTGCGAGGCCGGAGCATGGGTCGTGCTTCTCGAACGCGTCCGCCAGGAAATGATACCCAAGGTCGCTCTTTAATGTGCTGGCCTCGCCGATTATCGCGACGACTGTCCCTGGAGACAGGCCCTTATCCTCATTCAGCATGCCGTCCAGATATTTCAATTTGAACTTAAGCAATGTATCGCGCTTTTGGCACGTAGCCTGAGGCACTTCAGGCTCATCCGAGACGGATGGTGGGCCCAAAAACACCTCCACAATCTCAGAATTATCTTTTTTTTCTTTCTGCCGCACTTCAGGCTCATCCGAAACGGAGGGCAAGGCCTGAAATACCTCCACAACGTCATGATTTTCTTTGTGCTCAGAGTATCCTTTGCCTATATGGAACGGATGCTGGCCATCCGCGTATCCCCCTAAAGCTCTTGCTTTTTCGATCTCCAGCGTACGCCGTGTGAAGTTCCCCGCAATGGTAGCTCTGAGCCGAAGAACGTAATCGGCGACGAACTCCTCGGGATGCTTCTTGCCCGCCTCAGCTTCCTCGACCACTAGGACGACATGGGCCTTCTGTTCTGCCAGCCGCATCAGGTTCGCTATGCGCTGCCGTCGCGTGCAAAGTAGGCCAAAGGCATCCCGGTCTCCCACCATGGTTTCCAGGCCCTCCACCGCGTCGATCACTACCAGGTGTCGCGCAGCGTCGGCATCAGCGTCGGGAAGGGACGCAAGGAGCCGGTTGACCAGGCCCCAGTCGTCACCGGCGGTGGATGCGGCCAGATCGAAAAAGCCGATTTCGCATTTCTTTCTGCCCTTGATGTTCTCGGAAAGGTACTTCTGCAGGCGATCCAGGCTCGCGTCCGCTGTCAATTCCGTCAGCACCGATCCATCCATGCCGAAATGATCTAAAACCTCGACCGCGCGATGATATTTCAAGTCCGTTGAGACGTAGAGAACTCGCACCCTGTTGGCACGGTCTTTCTCGCTCAAGCCATCGCAGTAGGCGGACGCCAAATGCAGCGCAAATACCGACTTGCCGGTTCCGTCCGGTCCGATCAGACAGAGGCTCGTGGTGTTGGGAGGGTTCGGTAGGAGTAGGCCATTCACCGGGTCCTTCGGCACGAAAAGCGCATTCAGCGTTGAGATTTTGAAACTTAGATGTGTCGGCATCGGCTATTCCCCTTTCAAGTCCCATGAGGTCGCCTGAAGGCATACCGCGTCACAGATTTCCGTATAAAGTTCCTTCTTGGCATCTTTATTGAAGTCCTCGTGCCTGCTCTCAAGCAGGTGATCCGCAAAGAAGCGTCTGCCACGACAGCCTCTCCAGGCGTCCGGGGACGCGCCACCGCGGTGCGGAAGTATCGAGGCGAGGCCGTCGGAAACGAACGAGGTAATGCTGCGTTCGTATCTGCACCATATGGAAGGAAGGATATAACTGAACTTCGCATTCTTGGTCTCTTCGGACTTGCCCTTCAAGTGAATGACCGCGAGAATCTTGTGCGCCAGCGAACTCCGCTGGTCGGAAGTGCACGCCGAATACTCGTCGATCAAAGTTCTCATCGCTTCCACCAGCGATCCGGCGTGGGCGGTGGTGACGCAAAGGTGACCCGACCCGGCAAACCGCAGGATGGGCCGCCACTGGGAAGGATTCCGGACTTCTCCGATATAGAGCAGCGCTGGCGTCTGGCGCAGCGCATCTTCCAGCGCTTCGTTGAGAGACCGGTAATCCTGGCCTAAAGTACGCGGAGTATAGTCGAAGCCCGTGGCTGCATTCGGACTGATAAACAAGTTCTCGGTCGGATCCTCCAATGCGATAAGATGTGGCCGCCGCATCTGCTCCTTCTCAGTCTCAGTGACTTTAATCTGGGACCAGCAGCGATGCAGATATTCATCGATAATCCTCTCCGCCACCTGACTCTTCCCAGTTCCAGTCCTTCCGGTAACCACGATGAGGCCGTTCAGAGGGGGTTCTATCTGCAGCGGCTTATTATCGTCTTGGCTCCTCTTGGTCGACCCCGCAAGTTGATCGCACAGGGCTTTGGCGATGTGTTGGGCGCCAAAAAGGCGTCCCCCGAGCGTCCAGGGAAGGAGCTTACTCTCGTCGTCATAATGGGAATAGCCGGTCGGCTCCGGTGTGCCAGGCATGGGGATTGGGGGAGCGGGAGGCTCTTTCAACTTCAAGATGGGCTCTGACTCTGCCACCTTAATATCCAATTTCCGAAACGTTGCGCTATATGGCTTGTTTCCTTCAGATCTGCAAATTAACGCACGATAGATCGCTGAATTCGATGAGCAGGCTACCTCTACCTGTACGGGAAGCAGGCCGGAATACCTCCAGGAACGCGGGTCGTATTTGTCTTTGTCCGGAGAGTCTATGAGCTTCGAAAGGGCGTCGGCAACAGGAGTTCCTTCCTTTTTTCCGCAGTAATCGACCAAATCCTGTTTAGTCAGCCTGACAGTGAAGTCACGAGGTACACTTGTATCTGAGGGCACGAGTCCTCCCGGTACGATCTAATTGAAATAACGGATTTGAAGTATAAAATGCTGCAAACTTAATTACAATGCTGACGATAGACCCCACTTAGTCCCCCAGAGTCATCAGTAAACGGCCCAGAATCGGCCACTTCCTATAAGTTGTTTGTTTTATTGGCGTCCCCGACGGGATTTGAACCCGTGTTATCGCCGTGAAAGGGCGGTGTCCTAGGCCGGGCTAGACGACGGGGACGCTCTCAGGGGCAAGATGCGGCGGGAAAAGGCCGGGTGCGCCCTTTTTGAAGGCTAACAACTCGCGAGGGTCATGTCAAAAGACGCCGCCATGAACTAAATGACTACCCGGCAAGCCGCGTCGACTACTGGCCCAAAGAGCGGTGCAGGCAGTCAAGATGCGGTCTGCGTTATTCTTGATGAAAGGCGTCCTCTAGGGTGCCAGACACGCGGAGCCGCTATCGGCCTCGACGGAGTGGCATGTTCAGAGTTTTTGCGTCAATCGACCGGCCCCCGGCGTCAGATAGAGAAGGCTTTGCTTAAACGTTTATCCGCCGCTGGCGGCACACTTTCAGGCCGGGTAGATCCGCAAAAGTGGAGAGTGCAGAAGATTGAGCTGTTCTGCGGCCCGGCAACACAGTCGTTCCGGCAAAATGCCGGAGATCCGGACTCAATGAGGCTGGACAAAGGAAAGATCGAGTGAGGAATCGCGTGTTGAAACGCATCGTATGTAGTGTTGTTCTGATGGGGCTGGCGGCCACAGGCTGCCAGAAAAAGCCGGCTGCGCCGCCCGCGGGGGCTGCCATGCAGGGAATGCCGGTGCAGACTGTTGCGGTCACGCTCTCTCCGGTGCCGCAGACCAGTGAGTATGTGGCCACCATCAAATCGCGCCGTTCGGCCACGTTGCAGCCCATGGTCAGTGGAGTTCTGACGCAGATTCGCGTCAAGTCGGGCGATCATGTGAAGGCGAATCAGATCATGATGGAGATCGATCCGCGGCTCCAGATCGCCTCCGTTGAATCGGCGCGAGCAACAGAGCGGCAGAAGAAGGCCGTCTTCGACTACAACGAGCTGGAGATCGAACGGCAGCGCAAGCTCTTCGAGGCCGGCGTAACCAGCCGTGAGGCCTACGATCAGGCGCGGCAGTCTCACGACAACTCCAGGGCGGACTACGAGGCGGCGGTGAACTTGCGCAAGACACAGGAAGAGCAACTGGCCTACTACACCATCCGCGCGCCCTTCGACGGCGTGGTAGGAGACATTCCCGTGCATGTGGGCGACTATGTTTCGCCCATGACCGCACCCGCCACTTTGCTAACCACGGTGGATGAGTACAAGGATCTCGAAGCGTACATCTACGTGCCCACGGAGCGCTCTAACCAGGTGCGGCTGGGGCTCGACGTGGAGTTGATGGACAACCAGGGCAAGCTGCTGGAAAAGTCGAAGATTGATTTTCTTTCGCCGCAGGTTGATAGCTCCCTGCAAGGGATTCTAGTGAAGGCCCCGGTCCATGCCACCCCGGAGATTCTGCGCCAGGCCCAGATGGTGAAGGCGCGGGTGGTCTGGAGCACGACGCCCATGGCGGTGATTCCGGTGCTGGCGGTCACGCGCCAGGGCGGGCAGAGCTTCGTCTTTGTGGCTCGGCAGCAGAACGGACACTTTGCGGCCATCCAGATGCCGGTCACGCTGGGCGATACCGTGGGAAATACCTACTCCGTCTCATCGGGATTGAATGTGGGCGACCGTGTGATCGTGTCGAGTACCCAGTTTCTGGTGAATGGCATGCCGGTAATTCCAATGCCGGGCGCCTAGATCGCTACTGGCCATGCGCCTCCGGCAACGAGCCGGAGACTGACACCCGGGCGCTTGTTTTAACGCGCCCATTGCAAACGAAAAGGAAGGCAACTCTTGTTTGTCGATTTCTTTATTCATAGGCCGGTCTTTGCCACGGTCTGCGCGCTGCTGATCATTCTTGCCGGGGCAATTTGCATTCCTACCCTTCCGGTGGCCATGTATCCCACCCTGGCGCCGCCCCAGGTGTCGGTGACGAGCAACTATGTAGGTGCCAACGCCGACACGGTTGAGAAGGCCGTCACCATTCCCCTGGAAGAGTCGATCAACGGCGTCGAGGGGATGCGCTACATCTCCTCCTCAAGCACCAACAATGGAACCAGTCAGATTACAACTACATTCACGACCGGCTATGACCTCGACATCGCGGCCGTAGACGTGCAGAATCGCGTGGCCAGCGTAACCGGCCGCCTGCCCGCTGCGGTGAACGCCACCGGCATCAGCATCACCAAGTCCAGAAGCAATTTTGTACTGGGCGCCGGCTTCTTCACGCGTGACGGCCGTTATTCGCCGGAGTACATCTCCAACTACCTTGACGTCTACGTGAAAGACGCAATCAAGCGCGTACCGGGCGTGGGCGACGTGATGATCTTCGGCGAGCGCAAGTACGCGATGCGCGTCTGGCTTGACCCGGTGCGGCTGGCCGCTCGCGGACTGACGGCCACCGACGTGGTCAATGCCCTCGTCGAGCAGAACGTCGAGATTCCCGCCGGCCAGCTAGGCCAACCGCCATCGGACCCGAAGCAGGCCTTTCAGGTTCCGGTGCGCGTCGTGGGCCGGCTCACCAATCCCGCAGAGTTCGACAGGATCATCGTCAAGAACTCCCCCAACGGCCTGGTGTTGCTGAAGGATGTAGGCCACTCAGTGGTGGGCGCTGAGGATTACAGCTCTTCGTTGAAATACCAAGGGCATGATGCCAATGGCATTGGCGTCATGCAGCTCTCCAACGCCAATTCGCTCGACGTTGACCGCCGGACCAAGGCCGCTTTGCAGGAGCTCTCCAAGAGCTTTCCTCCGGGCCTGGAATATGCCATCGCCTTTGATTCCACCACTGTAGTCGGCGAATCGATCCGCGAAGTGCTGGTGACCCTCGGCATCGCTATCTTTATCGTCATCACTGTCATCTTTCTCTTCCTGCTGGATTGGCGTGCCACCATCATTCCCGCCGTCACGATTCCGGTATCGTTGATCGGAACCTTTGCTTTCATCAAGATATTCGGCTTCTCCGTCAACTCGCTCACCCTCTTCGGCATCACGCTGGCCACGGGATTGGTGGTGGACGACGCCATCGTAGTCATCGAAAACGTGCAACGGCATATCGCCATGGAGCACTCCGATCCCCATGAGGCCACATCGCGGGCCATGGGTGAGGTAACCAGCGCGGTCGTCGCCACATCGCTGGTGCTCATCGCGGTCTTCGTGCCGGTTTCGTTCTTTCCCGGAACCACCGGCATCCTCTATCGGCAGTTCTCGCTGACCATCGCCTTCGCCATCGCCATCTCGGCCTTCAATGCGCTTACGCTCTCGCCGGCCTTATCGGCCATCTTCTTGCGCGGCGAAGAGGAACGCCCCAGGCAGTTGGATTTTCTTCATATACGCCCTCTCGCGCGCCTCTTTGCCGCGTTCATTCACTCTGCCGACGCTCAGATCAGTTGGCTGGCCGACACCTACGGCAAAGCTATCCATGTCGCCCTGCGACTGCGCTACCTCTTGCTGCTACTCTTCTTCGCCGGGCTGGGTGCCACGGTATGGGTCTATCAGCACGTTCCTACCGGTTTTATCCCCCAGGAAGATCAAAGCTTCCTCATGGTGATTGTGCAAGCGCCGCCGGGCTCGTCGCTGGCCTATACTGGCGCATTGGCTGACCGGGCTTCAGCCATCATCGCCCAGAATCCTGACATTGCCGGCTCCTTCTCCGTCATGGGCTTCAGCCTCTCCGGCGGCGCCTCCAACGCCGGCATGATGTTTATCTCCACCACGCCCTCCGATCAGCGGCGCGCCAAGGGTCACTCCACTGCCGACATCGTCCGCGACCTCAATCCCAAGCTGCAAAGTCTCATGTTCGCTCCGAACGGCGGCTTGGTGGCCATGTTTGAGCCTCCCGCTGTCAGCGGTGTGGGCAGCTACGGCGGCTTTCAATTCATGCTCCAGGACCAGGGCAAGAACACCCTCGCTGATCTGGACCGCGTGGCGCACCAGATTGTGGGCGCCAGCCGCGCGCGCAAGGATATGACCGGGCTGATTACGACTTTCTCGGCCAACGACCCGCAGGTGCTGGTGACCATCGATCGCGAGAAAGCCAAGGAAATGAATATTCCTCTTTCGCAAATCACCACCACGCTCGGCGTCTTCATGGGATCGCAGTACATCAATGACTTCGACTACAACAACCGCACCTATCGCGTCTTTGTACAGGCCGATCAGCCCTTCCGCATGACCGCCCGTGACCTGCACAACTATTACGTTCGTTCCAACACGGGGCAGATGGTTCCGCTGGACAACCTGACCACTGTGGCAGAGAGTTCCGGCCCGCCGGTAATTACTCACTACAACCTCTTCCGCGCGGTTGAGATTGATGGCTCGCCGGCCCCCGGCTACAGTTCCGGACAGGGAATCGCCGCCATGGAAGACCTGGCCAAAAAAGTCATGATGCCAGGCATGGGCTACCAGTGGACGGGTTTGACGCTCGACGAGATCGAATCCGGCGGCAAGGCGCTGCTGATCTTCGGGCTGGGTATCCTGGTCATCTATCTCACGCTTTCGGCACTATACGAAAGCTTCGCTCTGCCCTTCATCATCCTGCTGGCGGTGCCCATGGCTGTACTCGGCGCATTGGGCCTGGTGTCAGCGCGAGGGATGACGAACGATGTCTACTGCCAGATCGGCCTGGTGATGCTGATCGGCCTTTCGGCGAAAAACTCGATTCTAATCGTCGAGTTCGCCGAGCAGCTCCGCCGCAAGGGGCGCACCATTGCCGAAGCCGCCATCGAAGCCGGAGAACTGCGCCTGCGGCCCATTCTGATGACTTCCTTCGCCTTCATCCTCGGCATTCTGCCGCTTGTCTTCGCCACCGGCGCGGGCGCTCTGGGGCGGCGCTCCGTGGGAACCACCATCGTGGGCGGCATGTTGCTCTCCACGGTGCTCAACCTCTTCTTTATTCCCGTGCTTTACGTTCTTTTAAGCAGGCTGTTGAGGCGGGGAGATGACAGCACAGAGCAATCGGCGGAGGCATAGCCCGGTTAGTCACTGCTTGTCGCGGTGGGCGATCACATAATCCTTGATGCGCTCGTAGACCGCGCTGGTGACGACTCCGCGCTCTATCAGATCCGCTTTGGTGCGGTAGGGACGGAAGCGCACAATGCGCCCAGCCCAACTGGGCGTCATGCCGGGCGCCTTCAACAACTCCTCCACGCTGGCATGATTGATGTCGATGCGTACCTCCGGCGGGGGAGCCGTTGCCGATGTTTTGGGCACGCCACGAGTGTCTCGATCCTGGTTCTGTGCCATCCCGGTCAGGCACACGCCCAGTATCGCAACTGCTATCGCCGCAAATCGCATTTCCACTCGCACCGCTCCATTCTCCGCCCACTCCGGGCCGGTCGCAAGCAAACATTTGACACTATAGGGTTTTTCCCTTACCTTTGAAAGAGATGCAGAGCTACCGCCATCACGGTCACCACCATCATCATGGGATTCCCATGCCGGCGGACTGCCATGGCCTGATGTAAACGGCCAGAGAGACCTCAAGAAGCACCCAAGCCCGCCGGCGACTGACGCCCGCGGGTTTTTTCTGTTTCCCAATCCCCTATCTCAACCACGACAAGGAAAAGAATGAGCAATACGACAGCAACAATCGATTTCGACAAGATGGATGGCCTCGTCGCCGGCATTGTGCAGGATGCGCGTACCGGCGAGGTGCTGATGCTGGGTTTTCTCAACCCCGTCAGCTATGCCAAGACGCTGGAAACCGGCTTTGTAACCTTCTGGAGCCGCACCCGCCAGAAGCTGTGGATGAAGGGCGAGACCAGCGGCAACCGGTTGCGCGTCGTCTCCGCCTCAACCGACTGCGACAACGACACGCTGCTCTTTCGCGTGGTCGTTGAGGGCGATGGCCTCGTATGCCATGAGGGCACGGTCAGTTGCTTCACCAAACCGCTGCTGGTGGGCGCGGCCAACACGGAAACCAACAATCAGAAAGAGGCAACCCGTGGCTAACAAGCTCAGACTCGGCATCCCCAAGGGCAGCCTGCAGGATGCCACCATCGCACTCTTTAAGCGCGCCGGTTGGAACATCTATGCCGACGGTCGCTCCTACTTTCCCTCCATCGACGATCCGGAAATTGAGTGCATGTTGATTCGTGCCCAGGAAATGGCGCGCTACGTCGATCACGGAGTGCTCGATGCGGGACTCACCGGCATCGACTGGGTCATCGAAAGCGGCCTCGAAGTCACTAGCGTCACTTCGCTTACCTATGCCAAGCAGAGCCGCCGCAAGGTGCGCTGGGTGCTGGCCGTACCTGAGGGCAGCGGCTTTGAAAAGGCCGAGGATTTGGAAGGAAAAACCGTAGCCACCGAACTCGTCGAGGTCAGCAAGCGTTACTTCGCCTCAAAGGGCGTGAACGTGAAGGTCGAGTTTAGCTGGGGCGCAACGGAAGTCAAGCCGCCCACGTTGGCCGACGCCATCGTTGAGGTCACGGAGACGGGCAGCTCGCTCAAGGCCAACCACCTGAAGATCATCGATACCATCATGGAGAGCGAGACTCACCTGATCGCAGGCAAAGCCACCCTCGCTGACCCGTGGAAGCGCGAGAAGCTCGATCAGATCGCGCTCATGCTGCGCGGCGCCATCGACGCGCAATCGCAGGTCGGCCTTATGCTCAACGTCAAGCGCGCTGACCTGGAAACCGTTCTGGCCGTGCTTCCGGCGTTAAACTCGCCTACCGTCTCTCAATTAAGCAATTCGGAGTGGGTCGCCGTGAACACAATTGTGGAGGAACGCGTGGCCCGCGATGTGATTCTACGGCTCAAAGCGGCCAAAGCAACGGGCATTGTCGAGTACCCGCTCAACAAAGTCGTACTCTAAACCGGAGGCAACATGAGAACGATCCGGACCAAGGGACGAGGCGCAAAACAGGCGGCGGAAATCCTCGCCTCACTCGAACAGCGCGGCGGCGCGACGCTCGATACCGTGCTGCCCGCCGTCAAGCGCATCGTCGCCGATGTGCGCAAGCACGGCAACCGCGCTCTGCTCCGCTATGCAGCCAAGTTTGATAGACTTACCGGCGCCGCCTATCTGCATGTCACGCAAGACGAGATGGCCGCGGCATGGGAGTCAATCGACCCCGCCCTACGCGAGGCCTTGTCTACAGCGGCCGATCGGATTCGCAACTTTGCGGTTCGGCAACTGCCTGAATCCTGGAACGATTCTCCGATTGATGGTCTCAACGTCGGCCAGCTTGTGCGCCCTCTTGGTTCTGTGGGCTGCTATGTGCCCAGCGGTCGCCATCCGCTGCCCTCCACGCTGCTGATGACGGCCATACCCGCGCAGGTAGCGGGTGTGGAACGCATCGTGGTAGTCTCGCCCAAACCCGCGCCGGAGACCCTCGCCGCGGCGCACCTGCTCGGCATTAATGAATTTTATCGCCTGGGTGGGGCACACGCTATCGCTGCGTTGGCCTATGGAACCGCGAGCATCCAGCGCGTAGATAAGATCGTGGGTCCGGGAAACCTCTATGTCACAGCAGCCAAGCGGCTCGTGGCCTTCGATTGCTCCATTGACATGCTCGCCGGCCCTACTGAAATCGTGATCACCAGCGAACGCGGCAACGCGGAAGAGATAGCCTCAGACTTGGTAGCCCAGGCCGAACACGATCCTGAGGCGCTGGCCATCTTCATCACCACGCGCGAAGAGCTTGCCAAAGAGGTTATGGCGGAGGCAAAGTTGCGCAGCCGCGACAATCCTGTCGCACGCCAGGCTCTCGACAGCAATGGTTTGATCATCATCGCCTCCACTGTGGAAGAGGCGCGTCAGATCACCAATCGCCTTGCCGTGGAACACCTGACCGTAGACACGGCAAGCGATCTCGATTGGGTTCAGAATGCGGGCTCGGTCTTTGTCGGCCGCTGGTCCTCGCAACCCATGGGTGATTACATCTCTGGACCCAACCATACGTTGCCCACGGGCGGCATGGCGCGTGTGCGCGGCGGGTTGAGCGTGAACGACTTCGTCAAGCTCATCACCGTGCAGGAGTACTCGGCGCATGGAATGCGCACTCTCGGCCCGCCGGCGGTCTTGCTTGCTGAGGCCGAAGGGCTAACCGGACATGCCGAGGCGATTCGCACACGATTGCGCAAAAGGAGGCCTCGTGGCTGAGACTGTAATGCCGCGCGCCCGCGTACAGGCGATGAAGGAGTATCACCCTCCGCTCGGCAATCGCAATGCGCTGCGTCTGGACTTCAACGAAAACACGCTGGCCTGCTCACCCAAGGTTCGTGATGTGCTGGGGCGTATCTCCGCCGGCGCTCTCACGCGTTATCCCGAGCGGGAGCCGGTGGAGGCGATCGTCGCTGCGCATCTCGGCCTTGCCGCACAGCAGGTGGCTCTGACCAATGGCGTCGACGAAGCTATTCACGTGCTCTTCGAGACCTTTCTCGAAGCTGGCGACGAGTTGCTCCTGCCTGTGCCCACCTACGCGATGTACGAGATCTACGCGTCGAGCACGGATGCGCGCATAGTCCCCGTGCTGGCCGCGGATGATCTTCGGTTTCCCTGCGAACGCTTGCTTGCCGCCATTACTCCGCGCACCAAGATCATCGCCGTCGCCAGTCCCAACAGCCCCTCCGGCTCTGTAGCCACGCGCGCGCAACTTCTCGATATTGCAGCCTGCGCGCCCCAAGCTGTGATGCTGGTTGACGAAGCTTACTTCCACTTCCACAGCGAAACGTTGATGGACCTGATCGGCGTAGTGCCCAATCTAGTAGTGGCGAGAACTTTCTCGAAGGCCTACGGTCTCGCCGGATTGCGTCTCGGCCTGCTTGCCGGCCCCGTGGAGCTGATGCGCTGGGTGCGGCGTGTGCTCTCGCCTTACAGCGTGAATGCGCTGGCGCTGGCCTGTCTTCTTCCGGCGATTGAAGACACTGCGTATCTCGACTGGTACGTGAGTGAAGTGCTTGCCGCTCGCGCCGAGTTCGAGGCTGCTCTCGACGCAGCCGGACTCCGCCGTTGGCCCAGCCGCGCGAATTTTGTGCTGGTCGAAATCGGCCATCAGCACGCGCAGTTTGTGCGCTTGATGAGCGTAGCGGGCGTGTTGATCCGCGATCGCTCCAGCGATCCGGGCTGTGACGGTCGCGTACGCATCACCATCGGAACAAGAGAGCAGATGCGACAGGCTATTGTAGCGCTGAATAATACGCTGACCGCACTGCGAGCCGGGAAGGAGTCGCATTGAAAATGAAAAAGAACAAGCACGGCGTGGCCAACTCAACCCCGCGCACAGCCATCGTCAAACGCAATACCGCCGAAACATGCATCTCCATCAATCTGACGATTGAAGGAAGTGGGCAATACAAAATCACAACCGGCATTCGCTTCTTCGATCACATGCTGGAACTGTTCGCCCGTCACGGCGCCTTCGACCTTGACCTCAAGTGCTCGGGCGACTTGGACGTGGACCAGCACCACACCGTCGAAGACGTGGGCATCGCGCTGGGTGAAGCCTTCAACCACGCCCTGGGCGATAAGCGCGGCATCCTGCGCGCTGGATATTTTCTAATGCCCATGGACGAAACACTGGCCATCGCCGCCGTGGACCTGAGCGGGCGCGCAGCCTTTACTGTCGAGACCAAGGTTAGGACGCGCCTGGTAGGCGATCTGCAAACCGAACTGGTTACTGATTTCTTCGAAGGTTTCGCCCGCGGCGCGCGCGCCAATGTTCACGTCAAGACCATGTATGGACGCTCCAGCCATCACAAGATCGAGGCAATCTTCAAGGCCTTTGCACGCGCGTTGCGCGTGGCCTGCTCCCGCGACAAGCAACTCGGAGCAATGTTGCCCTCCACCAAAGGATTGTTGTAATGCGCGTAACGGTGATCGACTACAAGGCGGGCAATCTGACTTCGGTGCTGAAGGCGCTGCGTCATTTGGGTGCAGAGGCTGTGGTAACGGATGGCGACCTTGTGCTCATCGAACAAGCCGAGCGTCTCGTGCTTCCCGGCGTAGGCCACTTCGCGGCTACTGAACGACTTGATGCTACTGGCCTCACGCCCGCGATTCGCGCGGCGATCGCGCGGGGCGTTCCCTTTCTCGGCATCTGCGTGGGCATGCAGTGGCTTTACGCAGGATCAAGCGAGGCGACCGCTCAGCCGGGACTCGCGCACTTCGCTGAATTTTGCACACACTTTGCTGAAAGCACCGAAAAAGTGCCGCACGTCGGCTGGAACTCGCTCGAGGTCCGCAAAGACTCGCGCTTGCTTGTTGGCATTGACCCCGGCGAATATGTCTACTTCACTCACTCCTACAAAGCTCCGGTTACTGCCGATACTGCGGCCATCACACACTACATCGAGCCATTCGCGTCTGCTGTTGAACGCGGCAACGTCATGGGCGTACAGTTTCATCCTGAAAAATCCGGCGCAACTGGCCTGAATATACTCGGAAATTTTCTCTCCTGGAAATCGAAGGAGGCCAAATGATCACCAAGCGAATCATTGCGTGCCTCGATGTGCATGGCGGCCGCGTCGTGAAGGGCGTGCAGTTCGTCGATCTTATCGATGCGGGCGACCCGGCAACCCAGGCCGCGCGCCATGCCCGCGAAGGCGCGGATGAGATCGTTTTGCTTGACATCACGGCGACGCACGAGGGCCGCCAGACACTTCTCGATACCGTGCGCAGAACCGCACGTGAATTGTTCGTTCCATTTTGTGTCGGCGGCGGCATTCGCACTGCAGACGATGCGGCGCAGGTCTTCGAGGCTGGTGCCGACAAGGTCAGCGTAAACTCCGCGGCTTTAAAAAACCCCGCGCTGATCGACTCCATCGGCCGCAGCTTTGGCGCGCAGGCCGTAGTGGTTGCTATCGACGCGCGGCGCGACCCCCAGGCCGCCGATCCGGTGCGTGATGCTCAGGTTTTTGTACAAGGTGGGCGCAAGCCGGCCGGCCGTCGCGTGGTGGAATGGGCGCGCGAGGCTGAAGCGCGCGGCGCGGGAGAGATTCTGCTCACATCGATGGACTCCGATGGAATGCGCACGGGCTTCGATTGCGAGCTGACCGCAGCGGTCAGCGAAGCGGTTGGCATTCCGGTCATCGCATCGGGAGGCGCGGGAACAGTGGGGCATTTTGTCGATGTCTTCGGGCGCGGCAAGGCCGATGCGGCGCTGGCGGCAAGCATCTTTCACTTCGGCGTATCGAGCGCGCGCTCTCTGAAAGAGGAGCTGGCCAAGTTTGGCGTCTCCGTGAGGCTTCCATGCTGATTCCTTCCATCGATCTGCTGGGTGGCCGCATCGTTCAGCTTGTGCAGGGCGAAAAGCTGCGCCTGGCCTTCGACGACTTTGAATACTGGATAGAAAAGTTTTCCAAATTTCCACTGGTTCAGCTGATCGACCTCGACGCGGCGATGCGTCAGGGCGACAATTCTGCGCTTGTCGCGCAAATTGCGAAACGGCTGCCCTGCCAGGCGGGCGGTGGCATTCACTCCATCGAGCGCGCGCGGCGGGTGCTCGATGCTGGCGCCAGGCGCGTCATCATCGGATCCGCTTTCTTTTCCGATCAAGGCAAAGTCAATGCCGTGTTCGCTTCGGAACTTGCTGCCGCTGTGGGCACTGAACATGTAGTCGCAGGAATCGATACGAAAAACAGCCGCATCGCCGTAAAAGGCTGGAAGGCGCAGATCGAGCTCACTCCCGATGAGGCGATTCCGCAACTCGAACCTCATGTAAGCGCATTTCTCTATACGCATGTGGACGGCGAAGGGTTGATGCAGGGCTTTCCCGTCGAGACAGCCGCGCGCCTGCGCAAGCTCACGCAGCGGCAGCTTATCGTGGCCGGCGGCATCCGAAGCCGGCAGGAAGTGGATGCGCTGGATGCGCTGGGCGCCGACGCGGTTGTCGGCATGGCCGTCTACACAGAACTGCTCGCGGTTTAATGCCGATGCGTGGCATATCCCGCTCGTTTGCGCGCCGGCAAATTTGAGAAGCATGGCCGGTTCATTCGTAACACTTATTCCTGTATCTCGCCAACGGCGCGGCTGGTTTCTACGCGAGAAGCCTTCAACAGCCGCGCAATCTGCTTGAGATGTAGCTGCACCGCATAGGCGCGCAGAATCTCAGCCTGCGAAAAGCCAATGCCTATCGGCCGTATCGCTGTCATGCGCTCCTCAAGCTGAGCTATATCCTCCTCGAGATTCAGCCCTTGAGGCGGCACGTGGAAGCGCCACGCCCGGATGCAGCCTGCCACATGGTGGAATCCGGAGTGAATATCAACGGTTAACTGACTGAGAAACGGCTCCAGTTGCTGCGCATACCCAGCCTCTTGGCTGTCTTTGATTGAAAACTCCAGTGCCACCAGCGCATCGAAGAGCGAGCGGCCAAACTGCGAAAGCATTCCCAAACCTTCACGCCAGCCTGGGCCGCCCGAAGGCTCGTTGCGCGCCTCCTTCAGCAACTGGTTGTTGCCGCGCAATTTAGCCAGCACATCCTCGCGCAGCGCGGGCAGGTTCTCTGCGGACGCGCCGTGGAAAGCATCGATAATCGCCTTGAAAAATGCGTCCAGTACCAGGAATTCCTGTGCCAGGCCATCGCGCAGCCGCAGTCTGGCGCGATCGGGTAACACCAGCGTGGTAACTGCCAGGGCCACCACGATGCCCAGGACAACCTCAATTACGCGGTCCAGCGCCAGCTCCCAGCGCGGGCCGGATTTCTCTACCAGCATGACGATGGCGATGGTGACTCCGGCCAGCCGCGAGCTGCTCCGCAGTTCCAGCAAGCCGCAGAGAATGACTGCCACCAGCACAGCCAGAATAAAGTTCCACGGAAGTACGCCGAAGATTGAAAACGAAAAACCAAGAACGGCGCCGATCAGCGTGCCCAGTATGCGGTTGCGCGAGGCGGTAACGGTTGAACCGACATTGGATTGCAGCACGATGATGGCGCTGATCGAGCCCCAGTAGCCATCGTGCAACCCGAAGCGTAGTGCCAGCCCCCAGCAAAGAGCGGCCGCCAGAGCAGTCTTTGCGGCGTGAATCAGGAGCCTTTGGCGCTCCCGGGGAAGAAACCAGGACTTTGCTTTCTTATCCGTGCGCAGCTTAGCCGCAAGCTGCGGATCGGGCCACGTCTTGTTTGTCTTCAGGCGCATTCGTGCAACCTACAGTGCATGATTCTCATCTATACAGAATGATAGAACCCGGTTCATTCAAAGCTACCAGTTTACGCAAAGAGTTGGAATCGACCCTCCCGTTTACCATGAGATAGAGGAGCCCGTATCGGTCGGGCTGACAAATTTCATGCTCAGAGTCGGATACCCGGCAATTTTAGCGGCGGAGTTGTTTGGCGATTTCCCGCAGGGGATTGAGCTGATTCCGCTTCCTTACCCCTTGGATCACGACGTTGACATCGATGTCTGGATTCCCGACCCTTATCCTCCACGGGCGATGCGGATTGCGCCGCGGCTGCGTGGCGTACGTTTGGTATTGTCGCTGATGGCCGGCACGGAGTGGATTCCCGGCGCGATGGGTCCGCATGTGACCATCTGCAGTGCGCGTGGCGCGCACAACGTCTCTACGGCGGAGTGGACTGTTGGCGCAATTCTGGCCATGCTGAAGTACTTTCCGTTCTATCTCGATCTTCAACGCTCGGGCCAGTGGAATCGCCGTTTCGAGGCCAGCGCGCGCTACTCCACAATCACAGGCGATACGCGCCCGATCTATCCACCCGTCCTGTTGGAAGAGCTGACCGGCAAGACAATTCTGCTGGTGGGCCATGGATCTATCGGCAAGGAGATTGAGCGGATGCTCGCGCCATTCCACGTGGAGATTTTACGCGTGGCCCGCAGCGCGCGCACCAAACCTCTTGTTCATGCGGTCGGCGATCTGGATAGCCTGTTGCCGCGAGCAGATATTGTGATTTTGATCTTGCCTTCCACTGCGGAGTCACACAGGCTGATCGGCGCGCATCAGCTTGCTTTGATGCCGCAAGGCGCGCTGCTCGTGAATGCCGCGCGTGGGCCGATTGTAGACACAACCTCGCTGATCGACGCGCTCAATGCGGGCCGCATTCGTGTCGCACTGGATGTAACCGACCCTGAGCCGCTGCCGGAGGGGCACCCTTTGTGGAGTTGCCCCAACCTGATGATTACTCCTCACGTGGCCGGATCGAGCCCGCAATTTACTCCCCGAGCGTTGCGCACGGCGGCGGATGAGTTGCGCCGCTATATTGCCGGCGAGCCGCTGAAAAACGTAGTTCAGGTCGCCATCTGACGAGCCGCGGCGCGCCGCCAATCGCGCAAGCCCAGCGCAGCCAGCGCCACTAGTCCCGCATAGAGCGCGGCTGTGAGTCTCAGGTCCTTGTAGAGATACTCGCCAATGTAGACCACGTCCACGGCAATCCACAGCCACCAATTGGCAATGTGCTTGCGGGCTCCCCACCAGCTAGCCACCAGGCTGTAGCTGGTCAGCGTAGCATCCAGATGAGGCAGCGCCGCGCCGACGCGCACCATCAGCCAACCCAGCAGTACAGCTCCCGCAGCGCCGGCAGCCAGGCCCGCAAGCCAGCCTCGCACGCTGAGTGGGACGACGCGCACCTCGCCCTCTTCACGCACGCCGCGCCACCAATACCACCAGCCGTAAAGCGTGAAGGCAACAAAAAAGATCTGCAACAGTGCGTCGGAAAAAAGCCGCGCGCGGTAGAAGACGACCAGATAAATTACATCCGCGACCAGCACCACCGGCCAGCACACAAGGAGCCGGCGCGTGGTTAGCCAGATGCCAACAACCGTTGTAACAACGCCCGCAATCTCCAGCCAGTTCGCCGCAAAGTAACTGTCAAATGCGGTCCAGATCGTCATTGAGCTGCTCCCTGCGGTTTGCGTCCGCGTTTCTCCGCCCATTGGCGCAACGCATCCAGCAGCTTTCTTCCGCCCCGGCTATGAAACCATCGCGCGTGTCCCACCAGGTAATCGATCGAGGCCAGGCGCGCCTTCTCTGCCGAGTGCAGCACGCCCAGAAAATAATCAGCCTCGGTTAACGCAAACTCGGCATGGCAGAGTGCGGTCATCGGCGCAAGCGCCGCAGCCTCTTCATCGGAGAGTGGACGCAGGGATTCATAGCCGTACAGCAGTGCGTGCAAATGGTCGAGATGGACAGGTACGTCATCCGGGTGTGCAGAGTCTTCGACAAGTGCGAGCCACTCGACGATGTTGCGTTCAATTGCCTGGGCCAAATCATGTACGGCATTAGTGCGGTCGGCGAGGCCGAAATCGATGATGGCTGTAGCCCGCGCATCGTCGCCGGCATCGCTCCATAGCAAATTGGACGCGTGCAGGTCGTTGTGGGTCCAGAGCGGAGGGAGCGCTGGCAAGAGTGGAAGAAGCTGGGCATGAAACGGCCCAAGCAATTTGAGCGCCTGCTCGCCCCCGCTGCGTGCATCCGGATCCTCGGCCAGCGCTGGCCGCGCGGCCAGATAGCGGTCCAACTCCGTGCCGGGGTCCCCGGCGGCAAAGATCGTGAAGCCGGCCACCAGCGGACGTGGCTTGCGGCGCGGCGCGCTGAACCCTTCTGATGCAAGATGCAGTCGCGCCAGCGCCTGGCCCGCGGAGTGCGCGTGGGCCGCGGTGCGGAAAGGCGTCCAGGAGAGCGCATCTTCGTAAAGATCTACACCCTCCGGAACTTCATGCGCTTCGTAGCTCCACTCGCCGGTCTCGATTGCGGTTTCTCCGGAGTCTGTCGCATAAACGCGCGGTACCGGCGCTCCTGCATTAAGCAGATGCGCAAGAAAACGATGTTCCTCCAGCAATCCCTCCCGGTCGCGCACACTCCGGTGATGGCGTTTGATGAAGACCCGCCCCTTGCAAGTTGCAACAACGCTGGCCGCAGAAAACGGCCGCGGGCTTACAGACAATATCTCCAGCGGCTCTTCGCATCCTGGAAACTGACCGAGCAGCGCGCGCACCTCGCCGAGCGTGAGCGGCGGCCAGTCGGGTTCGACCAGCGAACCATCCATCCCGTGCGCTTTTGCGGTTACGCTCATTGTTTGTGCGCTCAAAGTCAACCTAAAAAGTGTAGTGCGCTGAAAACCGCACCGTAGTGGGTGCGCCCAGATGGATGAATGTGTCGCCGTAACTGGTGCCTGTGTCCTTCCAATAACGCTTATCCGTGATGTTATCGGCATAGAGGCGCAGAGTCACATGGCCCTGTTCGCCTCCCGGCGTATAACGCGCGCCCAGATTGAAGAGGTTGTAGCCGGGCACACTCACTGTATCGTCGCGCGTTGCCTCCTTGCGCCCGGTGTAGCTCCAGCCGGGCATCAGGTGTAGTCCGTGCGCGTGGGGCAGTGCAAGGTCGGCAAATAAGGCCGTGCGCAGATGCGGAACATTGAGCACCTGCTTCTGGTCGTAGGCCGGCGTTCCGGTTTTGTCTGAGAGCGCCCGTATCGCCGACGCCGATGCCGTCAACCGCATCCAGTTTGTGGCCTTGCCCTCCGCGTTCAGCTCAATTCCGTTGTGCGTCTCTCGCCCCTCTGAGACAAAGCTCTGGTCGCCCTGAGCGTCAATAGCCTTGGGATAGAAGAAGGGCGCGCGCATGTGAAAGAACGCGGTTGTCAAAAGAATGCGCTGGCTTGGCTCATACTTGGCCCCGGCCTCGGCCTGCCGCGTGTTGAACGGAGGCAGATAGTATCCCCCGGCCCAGAAGGGAGCTTGCGGTCCCAGAGAAAGCAGCACGCCGTAGTTGCTGTACAGGGTCAGATGATTTGCCGGGTTGAACGTAACCGCATATTGCGGCAGCCAGATGGTTTTATTCGTCAGATTCAAAGCCCCTGACTCGGTTGTGCCGGCAATATTGTGGTCGCGCACCGAATCGAACCGGCCCCCGGCAAGCAATTGAATGTGGCCGGGAATGTGAATGCGGTCCTGCACCACCGCTGCTGACTGGTGATTGTCTTCGTATAGAGCGCGCGGGCCTGCGGATTGCAGCGGAGACTCGATGGGAAACGCCGCGATGGGCTGGTAGATATTCTCCGAACCGACGTATGTGTACACAGCGCCATCCTGCACCGTGGCAGGCGCGTTCGCTGGTGGCGCGCCGGGCTGCTGCACGCTGCGTAAAAAGAGCTCGCCTCCGCCGGTCAGGTCGTGCGTGATGGAGCCGGTCTTGAGGTGGCCGGTAATTAGGGCCTCAGCTTGCGCATTGATCCTCAGTTCGCCCGGGTTTCGGTAATCGTAGATGTCATAACTCCCATCGGGAGCGAAGAACCAGGGTTCCGGACCTCCCGGCACGTTGCACTCGGCCTCGTAGTAACACCCATACGCATACACCACGTTGTCGTCGATAAGCGAATGGCTGTAGCTGGCCGCGGCAAACGCCCTCCACGCACGGGGCAGATCGTAATCCAGCCGCGCACCCGTGTTGAAGGTGTCAAAGGTGTTTGGTTTCGCCCACGATTGCTCGCCCAGCATCGTCGAAGGATGAACCTGGCCGAGACTGGGCACTGTCGTTCCGCCCAGCAACTGATAGCCACAGACCGAGCGCTCCACCTTGTGCTGATACTCGAAGTCGCCCTTCAGAATCGCCTTGGGGCTTAGCTTCCAATCGGCCGCAGCCGCTCCCATCGCGCGCCAGCCGTTGGCATCATTCACATAGCTCTGAATCTCTTCGCCGGCCAGGTTCACGCGCAGACCTACCTGCTTTTGCTTACCGAACACAGACCCGAGATCGGCCGCTCCGTAGGTGCTCCCGCGATGATCTGTGGCCAGATCGACAGCTTTAACCACGGCCGGGCGCTTGGTGACGTAATTGATGAGGCCGCCTGCCGAGGCTACGCCGCTCTCCACGCCTGCGATACCCTTGAGAAACTCGACGCGCTCCTTGTTTTCCAGCGGCACATCCTGTTCACCGGCAATTGTCATGCCGTTGACTTGCAAACCCGTTGCCAGATCGATTGCAAAGCCGCGTATCTCGTAGTCCCCGTAATAGCCCACAGGAGCGTAGTCTTCTCCAATCGACGCATCGTTTTTCACTATGTCGGACAGTACGCGCGCGCCCTGATCTGAGAGGAGTTCGCGGGTCACAATAGTAGCCGATAAAGGCGTCTCCTCAAGCGATGCGCCGTCCAGGTTGCCCACCGTAACGGCATCGGAAAGGTAATCATCCTTCACCTCGCCGTGAACTACGACCGTGGTTGTGACAGGCTGAATCTTCTGCTGGGTTGCAGCAGATTTTTGTGCGTCGGCAGGCTGTGCCGGACTTTGCGCAATTAAGCCCTGAGAAACCGACAGCCCGCAGAGTAACCAGAACGCAATCCCGGCAACGCGGAATAGATGAGATGGAATGAGAACTTTGACGGCGGCGAGCTTGAGCATGGAATCCCCTTGTCAGCAACTGCATGAAACAAGGGAACTCACGTTTGGAATCGAGGAAGAGGGGCCGCAAGGCCCGAGGAAACTTCCCACGCCGGTATTATCCGGATCGGGTTCGAGGGTATTTCTCAGCCCCACCTCGTGGAGCACCCCTGTTTCAATAATTAAATTGAAACACCCCAACCGGAATATTGCAAATCAGCTTGCCTGGCAAAATACGGATAACGGTGAGCAATCGCCACATCGCTCTAACCTTGCCGGTCAGCAGTTCACAAGGACAGTCGAGCAAGGGGGCCCTTCGGGCTTCCACTGCACCAGAAAGCCGGTCACGGCCGAGGATTCCATGCGGCGCATAGCTTCAAACTCGCCGCCCTTCTGGCTGTAAAGCAGCTTGCCATGCTCGTCCAGAACAGCCAGCGCTGGCACGCCCTTGTCTAGAGGGACCCCATATCGATCAGCCAGTTCCAGGTTGGTGTCCATCCTGCCGATGTTTACGTGGACCAGCACGAAATTCGCCTCTAGGATGGGCCGGTTGGCCGGGTCGTGGAAGTAGAGGTCCAGCACCTGGCAGTCCCCGCACCAGTTGCCGCCAAAGTCCAGCAGGATGCGCTTGTGGCTCTGGGCTGCGGCCTGGAGAGCTGCGGCCAGGTCGGCTTTGGCCTGCGCAGGGTCCGGATAAATCACACGGCTGGCAGCGGGGGGTGTTGTCTCTGGATTGGTTTTCGTCGTCGTGCTGTTGGTGTGAGCCTTGCAGCCAACCAGTACCAGCAGCGCGGCAAGTGCCACGAGTTTGGCTGTCTTCATCGGGGGGAAGCCTCCGCAACTCTTCTCAGTCTGCCACAATCGCTCGGCGTAATGCCACTCCCAGTGCTGGCTTGTGCGGCTTCGGCATGTACTCTGAAGTGAGTGAGCGATCTGCGCAAACGACTGGAATCGGAGGCGTTCCCCGACCTCGGAGCGATGATGGCGGGCTACGCGCAGGCGGCGGCGGAGCTGGCCAGGCAGAATTTCCAGCAGAAACTTGACTTCACCTCCGAGTCCATCGACAGCCTCGACGAGATCCTGGTTCAGGTGGGCGAGAGTCCGGAGCTGGACCTGGACTTCGAGGTGCGGCTGTGGGGCAGCTACCTGGGCGAGGTATTGCGGCGGCGTTATGCCGGCGCTTGGGAGATGACGCAGTATCCCGGAGGCGTAGTGGCTGTTCCGGCCGTCGAGGTGCGAGGCTCACGGCTCTTTCCGCTGATGAAAGTCTACCGGCGGCTGACCGTGGGCGAAGAAGAGGATCTGCGCGCCTTTTTTACTATGGTGACTGCCCGGCTGGGCCGTCCGGCGCAGGTGAACTAGGGCCAGACCCTGCGCGGCCAACCGCCTTTGTGCGACAATAGCTACTGAGAATGCGTGCCGGTTTCGCTGGGTGCGCGGAGGATAAAACTATGGGCGACTTATTGCAACCGTGGCACCTGGTAGTGCTGGGAGTCGTGGCATTCCTGCTCTTCGGCGCCAAGCGGCTGCCGGAGTTGGGTAAGGGACTGGGCGAAGGCCTGAAGGGTTTCAAGGAAGGCATCAAGGGCGTGACAGATCCCCCGCCTCCCCCTCCTCCCGCGCCGCCCGTACAGCAGCAGAGCGCACCCCCTCCGCCGCCCCCTTCAACGCCGGTCGAGCCTAAGTAAGGCACTGCGCGCTGCAATGGCTCCGGGCTGGGTTTTCACACCATCCGGATGGCCCTATCGAAGTCGCGCAAATCGATTGATGGAAATGGAATGGCCTGTGCAAAAGCACAGGCCATTCTTATCTTTGACTGGCTTTATAATACGAAGCGGCCAACTCTAGTGAGCATCCTGCCCGGAGGGGTAATAGCCGCGCTTGGCGATGACCTCGACACCGGGCCTGTCTACGCGCACATCAATCGAGCGAAACTTGCCGTCGATGATCGGCTGGTGGCTCAGGTAACCGAGGGTGTACTGGGTTCGCGCCTCCTCGGCGATCTTGGCGTAGCTCTTCTCAATGCCATTCAGGCTGGGTTCCGAATCCAGCGTGCCGCCCGTGTTGTGGGCGTAGTTGACCAGGATGTTGTCGTACATGGTGAAAGGCAGGTGGATGCGGCTTAAATAGCCCTCGCCCCAGCGGGCCGAGTCACCCACCAGGGTGCCGTAGACGGCGATCTTGTTGGTCTCCAGGTAGCGCACCACTTCGCGGAAAGTAGCCTTGCTGCCGTATTCCTTGCCGTCGGAGATGACGTAGATAATTCTGCGCCGGCCCTTGGGACGGGTAGACAGCTCTTTGGCTGCGGCCAGGATGGCGTCGTTCAGGGTGTGAATCTCCTTGGGGATGGTGATGAACGAACCGCCGCCGGCCGAGCGTCCGGGCTGTAGGTTGGGGTCGACGCAGTTGCCGTTCTGGCGGACGTTGCAGCCGGCCAGTGGGCCGCTGTTCACAGGCACCAGCATCTCGCGGCCGGTCTCCTTGGTCAGGGCCAGCACGGCGGGTAGGCGGCTGCTCTGAGCGCCGGTAAAACTGGTCCGCTCCTGGGCGCCGTTGTTGTATGAAAAGACAGCCACTTCGTCGTAGGGGGTGAGCGCACCCTGGATGGCGCCAAGGGAGTTGTTCACCTTGGCCATCACGTCTGAGGTCAAGCTCTGGTCGATGACAAATGCGATGGAAAGAGGGAAGGGATCCACGGTAAAAAGGCGCAACGGCTCACGCCGGTCGTTCTCGAAGATTTTGAAGTCGCGGAAGGTGAGTCCGGCAACCAAAGCCCCCTTCGAATCCTTCACGGTAACCGGGACTTCGACGAAGTTTACGTTAACGACAAATCGCGTGGTAGACGCCACTCCCTCACCGGCTGCGGGCATCTCCGGGGGGGTGGTCTGCACCGTGTCTTTGCCTTCAGAGGAGGGCGCCTGGCTGCTGGGCGCGGGCTGTTGCTGGGCCGATGGGTTCGAGGATGAATTGGCTCCGGGCAGCACGTCTCCGGCTCCCTTGCCGGGCGTAATCGGGGTGCCGTCAACCCCAGAAAACGCTGGCTTTGCCTGGGGCGTAGGGGCATCCGGCACCGAGGGCTGCTGCTGTTGGGCCAGAGCCGCCACGCTCAACCCCAGGCCCGAACTCAGGAGCGCTGCCAGCGCCATTGCCGTCAAACCAAGCTTCACAGGTATATCGTCCTCCCAGTACGCTCTTGCCGGCCGTTAGTACTCTGTCGTAGGTATTTTCCAGCCCCTGAGCCTTGAAACTGGCCACCAAGGCTCCATTCGACAGAGTATCAGACGCGCCAGAGCCGCGCAGGTTGCCGGCCAGGCCGAAAAGGCTTCGCGTATGCTCTCTTCAGGGTTCAAATTCCGTCTAAAGGACTAGTATGCGCCTCCGATTGGGAGTTGCCGCTTTGCTGCTCGGCCTGCCGGGATTGTCACTGGCCGGATGGGCCCAGCTTGCCCCTTCGCCCGACGCGCCCCCGGTCAGCACCGCTCCCGCCCCGCCCGAAGAAGAATCGGTGGCAACCTTCAAGATCAATGTCAACCTGGTAGACGTCTTCTTCACCGTCAAGGACAAGGCCGGAAACCTGGTTCCCCACATGACCAGGGACGAGTGCACCGTCTCGGAAGACAAGGTGCCGCAGACACTCAAGAGCTTTGCGGCCGAGACCCAACTGCCGCTGACCCTGGGTATTTTGCTCGACACCTCGGGCAGCCAGTACCAGGTGCTGCCGCTGGAACAGGAGGTGGGAAGCGAGTTCCTGGCTCGAGTGCTCAGGCAGAAGGATGAGGCGTTTCTGCTTTCCTTCGACGTGAACGTTGACCTGCTGCAGGACTTTACCAACAGCCCCCGGCTGCTGACGCGGGCCATGAACAAGGCGGAGATCAACACCGCCGGCGGCAATGGAGCTGCGGGCATTCCGGGTGCCGGCGGTGGAACCATTCCCGTGCATGGAACGCCCAAGGGAACGCTGCTCTACGACGCAGTCTATCTGGCCTCGAACGAGAAGCTGAACCAGGAGTCGGGCCGCAAGGCGATGATCCTGCTTTCCGACGGTGATGATCAGGGCAGCCGCTACAAGATCTCTGAGGCGATCTCCGCGGCAAATAAATCCAACGCGCTGGTTTACGTGATTCTCATCGCCGACCGCGGCTTCTATGGTGGCTTTGGCATGGGGTATAGCGGTTACTCGGCCATGAAGAAGATGACTGAGGAGACCGGCGGACGGCTCATAGACGTGGGAAACAACGGCAAGAAGCTCGAGGCGGCCTTCCAGCAGATCGAAGACGAGCTGCGCACCCAGTATGTAGCCAGCTATACGCCCAGCAACACTAAGCTCGACGGCGGCTTCCGCCATTTGTCTGTGGAATGCCGCGGCGATGGCATGAAGGTCCAGGTCCGCAAGGGCTACTACGCGCCTAAGCCGCAAGATTAGCGCTCCAAAACCTGTCGAGAATGCAAACATTCCCATATAGGCTGGGGATCTCTGTTTCGAGTCAACGCATTACCTTAGTCCGCAAACCGGTAATCTGGCGCCTTAGATGAGTCTTCTCTAATATCTGCACAGTTGAGAAACCCTTGAGGCCTGTGAAGGATAACGACTATGGATCAAGCATCCCAGCCTGAGGAATCTGCCATGCTGACGGATTGTCCCGTCAACGATGGCTATGAGATTAGCCCCCGGTTTCGCCGCACTGTCGAGGAGCGGATCGCGCGGCTGGAGAAAGATGCCGAATACGACGAGGCTCAGGTGGCATTGCTCGTCGACGGCGACCATATTCGCAGGCAGATGCGCCTGGTGGCCACCGAGCGGGCTGACGCTCTGCGCATGAGGCTCTTCCTTGACCGCGCCAGAAACGGCTGCCCGGCCGTTCAATAAGTTCTGAAACTTCCGCAACGAATCCGCGTGCAAAAGGCCGTTTCCTCTCATGGTGAGGCACGGCCTCTTTCCTCCTCAGGCGAAGGAGTTGCTCAGGCAACGGATATCTCCGGCCGGAGGAACATCTGCCGTTGAGAAGGATTCGCGCGGCATGGGGAGTTCGCTCGGATCGTCCGCGCCGGCCTCCATGAATGCGTCGAAGAGCGTGCCATAGAGAGCTTGCCGGCCTTCGAGCTTTTCGTTGCGCGCGTGCAGGAAATTGAAGCGAAAGGGAGAATACGGCTCTAGTTCGGATAGAAATGCTCTGGAAAAGAACGACTGTGCGTTGGCTACTGCCATCAGGATGAGCGAGCGCCAACTCATGCGCAGCAGATCCTTGAGTATTGCGGTGCCATTGGGTAAGCGATCCATGCTGTCCGCGACCAACCCATTGAAGTTGAGCAATTGCACGACCAGGCTGTCCAGCGTGTTGCCTCCGGCGGCAGCGCGGGTGAAGAGTGTGGCTGATCCGCGCCGCAGATCTTCATTCACGTCCTGCAAATCGTCTCCCAGTTGCAGCAATACGCCCCACATAAATGAGAATTGGCTCTCCTCCGGGGTTAGCAGGGGCTGCGCGAGGCATGCATCCGCCAGGACGGAGGTTCCGCCTTTGGCGCAACTGATGCGCAATATCTCGGAGAGGTCGAAGCGGTCGCCGCCGTTGAGCTGCGCAATGCTTTGCTCCTGGGCTCGATGAATAGCCAACAGGCAGTCGAATACCTGCGGATAGCGCGGGCGGGGATACTGCTCTTCGATCAATTGAACCATCGTCCACACGGCCGTTTCGCGCTGGTTGTGGGTGGCCGGCCGCTCGCCGCACAAGCGCTGGCGAAAACGCTCGCTGAAAAGCAGCTTCTCTTCGGTGGATAGCTCCGGATGGTCGAGACAGTTGTCGCTATAGGGGTAAAGCAGGCTGTAGGCCAGGATCGATGGCGTAAGTTCCATGGGCTGGCCGAGCAGCGCCTGCAAGCCACAGGCGGTCCATGCATTGCGGCAGGCCTGGATGGTATCGTCCATGCCGAGGGTTGCGTCGAAGTTCCGCGCCCATCTTGCAAGCTGCGTGCCCACAGGCAAAAAACTGTCGGTAAGTAACCGCTGCGCCTCTGTCTCCAGGCCCAGCGCGATGGCCGCAAACCGCGGAAATGCGTCTACGATGCGCCGCTGCGCCAGAAGGCGCTCGGCTGGGGTGCGCGGCGTCTTGCGCGCCTCGCGCTCCACGCTGCGCAGGCCTTCGTCATAGGCCTTCTCGCGTTTGCGCTGCTCTTTGCGGGTATAGCGCGGACCGGCTGGAAGTGAGTGCGCGGCGCAGCCATTCCACGCGTCGATGGCCTGCGCAACCTGGGCCTCGATCCACGTCCAACTGTAGCGTAGTTCCATCTTGTCTTGGGTTACGAAAAGCCGCGCTCAGGGGTTCCATTCTATTGCTGCGGCAGACGTTCATTTTGTGAATAACTTCTGCCCCCCATGGCAGATCGATAGGCGATTGGCCTGATAATTCTCTTATGACGGGTGACGAACGCATGGATCTGGATTACTTCGTAGTCGATGTTTTTACTGGATCGGCGCTGGCGGGCAACCCGCTGGCCGTGGTGATGAATTCGGTAGGCCTCACATCGGAGCGGATGCAGGCCATTGCGCGAGAGTTCAATCTCTCCGAGACCACATTTATCGAGCGCAGGCCTGCCGCGGTAGAGCGGGCCGAAGGCGTACGGGTACGCATCTTCACTACGCGAGAAGAGTTGAACTTTGCCGGGCATCCCACGCTTGGTACGGCCAGCGTGCTTAGGCTCCATGCCCCCGAAACTGTAATAGGGGATACTGTAACGCTGGCGCTGAACGTGGGCGCGGTGCCTGTGCGTTTTGCTGCTGAAGGCCTCTTCGGCGAGATGACCCAGCGAGATCCGGAGTTTGGCGCGGAGTTGGACTCTGCGGAAGTAGCTCGATTGATCGGGCTTGCACAGGAGGACCTGGACTCCGGGCTGCCGCCGCAAGTCGTCTCCACCGGAACCGCATTCGCTATCGTTTCGCTGCGTTCGCACGAGGCATTGGCGCGGCTCAGGGTAAGCCAGGAAGAGGCAATGGCGTGGCTGCGTACGAGTGGGGCGCGATGGTTCTATGTACTCGGACCAACCGGCGGTCAATCGCCCGAGTGGCGTGCGCGCATGCAGTTTTACGGCGGTGAAGATCCGGCTACGGGGTCGGCGGCCGGATGCGCCATCAGCTATCTGGTACAGCGCGGTGCTGTGGCTTCAGACCAGCGCATACACCTGCTCCAGGGCGTTGAAATCGGCC
>Ga0182027_10002569_pt1 | contig 29310 bp, 23 predicted proteins | sample 712E1DmetaG_FD_121300 | JGI IMG/M metagenome (GOLD analysis project Ga0182027, IMG submission 121300) | Permafrost microbial communities from Stordalen Mire, Sweden - 712E1D metaG (Illumina Assembly) | ecosystem: Environmental > Terrestrial > Soil > Wetlands > Permafrost | place: Sweden...
ACGACCGGAAGCCACGGCAAAACGTCTACTGAAACGCCTCCAACAGTTGGGTTATGATATTTCACACATTGAACAGCCTGCTTCCTTACCAACAGCTGCCTGATATATTTATTTTCAGATTAGGGAATGGGGAATGGGGAATGGAAAATAGAGATTCGATACTTGATATTTGAGATTCGATATTCGATATTCGTGATTCGGGAATCGGGAATGGGGAATTCGGAAAAGGTCATAGATCATGGTTGGCGGGGTGGGCCCACCCGGCCAGCCCGCACAGAACAGCGGGCCTTCGGCGGCCACCCTTCCTTTCCTTCTGAACCTCTTGGTTCAGAAGCAGCCGACCCTGAAAGGGCGCAGGGCGTTAGCGACTGGAGGTTGCCTCGGCTAGCATTCTCACATTTCCATTTAATCAAGGCGGGTATAATTCCTTGAACGGGTACACTGTGAAACGTTTTCTCATCTTTGCATTTATTGCCTGCCTATTATTGAGCGCGTGTGAACAATCGCCTTCTTTATGGGGAACCTATACGACACCCACCGCTGAAAGTACAACCTCCAGCCCTACGATCTCTCCGACCGATCCGGTTCTGAATTCTGCAAGCCCGACCCCGCAAGACACTGCCACTTTTACGGTCACCCCAACATCTGTCCCGTTCTTAACATCCACACACCTGCCGACACAAATCACGCCGGGCGCAAACACAACAAGCGTGCCACCCACGTTCGATGTGCCCACATGGCTGTACTACTCGCAGAGCGGAGAAACACTTCCGGCATTGGCCACCCGGTTCAACGTCAGCGTTTCCGACATCCGCTCGACCACGGATATTCCGCAGATGGCACTGATCAACCCCAACACATTGCTGATCATCCCCAAACGTATCACAGACCCGACCACACCGAATATTCAGATGATCCCCGATAGCGAATTGGTCTTTTCCGCGACCAGCGTCAATTTCGATATCCCAGGCTACGTCAGCCAGGAAGGCGGCACGTTGAGCAATTATCGCGAATATCTAGGCTCAACCGGCTGGACGAGCGGCGCAGGAGAAATCCGGCGCGCGGCGATCGAGAATTCGATCAACCCGAGGCTTTTGCTGGGGGTGCTGGAATATGAAAGTCATTGGGTACGCGGCCAGCCGCTGGATGCCCTGCACACCAGTTATCCAATGGGTTATCAGAACGCACTAAATAAGGGGCTGTGGTGGCAACTGGTGTGGGCAGTGAATCAATTATCCATCGGATATTACGGATGGCGGGCAGGCACAATCACGACGCTCAAATTTGCAGACGGCACCAGCCTGCGAATTGACCCGCGCCTGAATGCGGGAAGCGTGGCCATTCAATATCTGTTTGCACAACTCCACAGCCAGTCGGATTGGGCGCAGATCATCAATTCCAGCCAGGGCTTTTCAGCTCTTTACAGCCTGATGTTCGGCGATCCATGGGCACGCGGCGAAAGTGTCAATCCGATCCTGCCGCCCGGATTACAGCAACCCATGTTAACCCTGCCGTTCGAGCCACATGTGGAATGGAGTTTCACAGGTGGACCGCACGGCGCGTGGGAACACGACGGCTCGCTGGCAGCGATTGATTTCGCACCGACCTCGGACCACGGCGGATGTGCGGTAACCTCGGACTGGGCAGTGGCCGCGGCAGCCGGTCTGATCGTACGCTCCGAAAACGGGGTAGTAGTCGAAGACCTGGATGGGGATGGATACGAACAAACCGGCTGGGACCTGGTTTATCTGCACATGGCAACTAAAGACCGCGTACCGGTCGGGACATGGGTCAACCGAAACGATCACATCGGGCATCCGTCCTGCGAAGGCGGCATCGCCACCGGAACCCATTTGCACTTCGTGAGAAAATACAACGGCGAATGGCTGGCGGCGGACGGCCCGATCCCATTCGTATTGAGCGGGTGGACGGTGCACGCCGGCACTGCGCCCTATCTCGGCACCATGACACAAAACGGATTAACCATCATCGCTTCCCAATTCGGAGAATTCAAATCCCTGATCTTCCGCGATCCGAATGACTAAACCATCTCTCGCAGAACGTCCCGAAGGCTTTCGTAATTCAGGCAAGTTTTTATCAAAACCTTCGGGACGATGCGTAACCTTCCGCGATGCGAATGACTAAATTGATCCCCTTCCTCCTGGCAGTGGGGATGCTATTGACAACGACTTCCTGCAGTACAGACCAACCCATCCGCCCACCACTGCAACTTGGGGGAACCAGTCCGGCGTCCACACCGGACAATTCCACGGCTGTCCCGACGCGGGAGGCGTATACACCCGGCCAATTGGTGGATTACGTTGCCCAATCGGGCGACACAGTGGCGAATCTGGCACCGCGCTTCAACACCACAATCCAGGAAATCATGGCAGCCAACCCGATCATCCCACCGGATGCAACGACGATGCCACCCGGCCTGCCGATGAAGATCCCGATCTATTACCGTGAATTATGGGGAACCTCCTTTAAATCCATCCCGGATAATGCCTTCGTCAACGGTCCAACCTTGATCGGCTTCAACACGTCGGCGTTCACCGCCTCGCATCCGGGCTGGCTCAAGAATTATGTCGGGTACGCCGGAGGAGAATATCGGAGTGGAGCAGAAATCGTGGATTATGTTGCCACAAACTACAGCGTCAGTCCTAGGCTGCTGCTGGCAGTGCTCGAATATCAAACCGGTGCGTTAAGCAATCCCGTGCAAACACAAAAACAATACGTGCTGGGATTCAACCGGGAATATTCCGGAACGCTGTATTACCAACTCATCATCGCGGCGGAAACGCTCAACAACGGATACTACGGATGGAGGGCCGGAAACCTGATCGAGTTCGATAGGCCGGATCAAACCATCGTGCGACCCGACCCGTGGCTGAACGCAGGCTCGGTGGGAATCCAATATTATTTTGCGCAACTGTTCTCCGGGGCCGATTACGATCACGCCGTCGGCCCGGATGGATTGGCAAAAACGTATAAAGACCTATTCGGTGATCCGTGGACAGACAATTCCGTTCTGATACCGGGCAGCCTGCGCCAACCCCCGATGCTGTTACCCTTTGCACGCAAGGAGACCTGGAACTTTACGGGCGGGCCACATACAGGCTGGGGTTCAGGGGAACCGTTTGCGGCAATTGACTTTGCGCCGCCATCCGAGTTCCACGGTTGTTTCACCGCCGAACCGCAGAACTACGTGATCGCGGCGGCCAGCGGATTGGTGGTGCGCTCCGATATCAACGGATTGGCGCTCGACCTGGACGGCGATGGAAATGAACGCACCGGCTGGGTGATCTTTTACCTGCATCTGGCAGGCGCGACGCGCGCACCGGTCGGAAAACAATTACAGGCGGGCGACTTTATCGGGTATCCCTCATGCCAAGGCGGTGAAGCGACCGGCACGCACGTCCACATCGCGAGAAAATACAACGGCGAATGGATGCTGGCGGACGGCCCACTGGGATTCAACCTGGAAGGCTGGATCGTGCATGACGGCCCGGCGGTTTATCAAGGCACAATGACGCAGAACGGTCGGACGGTGACAGCCTGCGCATGCTCGGATTTTTACAGCAATGTGAGGTCGGAACGGTGAGGCAGAGCGAAGGGAATGGTGAATGGTGAATGGTAATTGGTAATTGGTGAATGGGAATTGGTGAATGGATCATGGATCATGGTTAATGGAGGAAGATATTCGATATTCGATATTCGAGGATGGAGGTTGCAAAAAATACGAGATTTTCTAACCACGATGTCACAAAGACACAAAGGCACGGAGTGGTTTGTTCAGGACATTAAGAACGAGGGCAAGCGTTCACAAAGAGCGCAAAGAAGAGGACAACCCAGCCCTACCCTGCCCTCACTTCTGAACCTCGTGGTTCTATCTTCGGCGCTTCGCAGCGCCGAAGCAGCCGAAGACGAAGGGGCGCACCATGGTGCGCCCCTACATCGATCACCGGAAACTTCGCGATGCCATCATGCTAACAAGGGATTGCCACGCCTAAAATACACAGTGCAGGCGCTGCGCTCACAATGACATTATGGACAGAGGCCGCCTCGGCTAGCCAGCGCTACCGGTATTAGTCGGAGCGGGTGAAGGGAACGCTGCTTTTTCCATCCACCGTCATCTTCGCCAGGAGGGTCTGGTTGACATTGAGACTTCCGGACTCGAAGCCGTATGCCGAAGAAGACATATACAATCGCCAGGTCCGGTAAGTGACTTCATCGGAGACTTCGACTGCTTCCGCGCGCCGAGCGGCGAGACGATTGACCCATTGACGCAAAGTGAGCGCATAATGTTCGCGGAGGTTCTCCACGTCACGAACTTCAAAGCCCGCATTTTCAGCCATCAGATTGACTTCGCTGACGGGAATCAGTTCGCCATCCGGGAAGATGTAACGCTGTGAGAAAGTGTCGAGCCCCAATATGCGCTCTTGAATGAAGCCCTGCCGATCTTTCTCCTGGGAGGCGCGCTGCGAGATGCCATGATTAAGGAATAGTCCGCCAGGCTTTAGCAAGCGCCAGGTGTGGGCAAAGTATTCGGGCAGGTGGCTCCGGCCGACATGTTCGAACATGCCCACGCTCACGAGCTTGTCGAAGGATTCATCGCCGAGGCCGCGGTAATCCTTCAGTTCAACGGCGACCCGCCCCTGAAGCCCGGAACGAGCGATGGCTTCATCTGCGTAGGCTTTTTGATTTTTACTAAGGGTCACACCCAGTACGTTCACACCATATTTTTGCGCGGCATAGCGGGCCAGACCGCCCCAGCCGCAACCGATATCCAGCAGGCGCTCCCCGCGCTGCAAGCGCAGTTTGCGGCAGATGTGTTCCATTTTGTGTTCCTGCGCGGTATCGAGATCCTCACTGCCAGTGGGGAAATAACCACACGAATATTGCAGGTTTTTATCAAGCCAGAGCGAATAGAAATCATTGCCAACATCGTAATGATATTGAACCGCGGCGCGGTCACGTTCGAGGGAATGAACGGCGCCGCGCAGCTGGATAGGCCCGCGTCCCTGCGGCCGCGCAGGACCCGAGACGGGCAACGCCAACAGGTCCAAGCCCATTTTGAGGATTTCTCCTGCAGAGAAGGAGCGAGAAGCCAGACCCTCCATCAAAGCGAACGCCGAAAAGATGTCACCTTCGATATCAAAATCATCCCGGATGAAAGCCTCACCCAGTGAAAGCTCAACGGGCGGTGTGAACATACGCCGCAATGCACCGGCATGACCGAGAACGAGATGAAAAGCCGAGTCGTCCTCCACAGGCAATTCGGTCCCATCCCACAGACGGATGCCGAAACGGCGAGGCGAGGGAAAGATATGTTCGAGCAAATCCGCCGTGCGACGGATCACAGGTTCAGCATGTGCGAGGGAATTGGTTTGGGTCATAAGGGTCTCCTTTCGGAAGGTGGTCAGATGGTCGGGTGGTCAGATAGTCGGATAGTTGGGTGGTCGGATAATTGGATAGTCAGATGGTTAGTACGAGACTCTTCGGTCGCTAAGAACGCTCCCTCAGAGTGACATGGTATTGAGGGCGCACCACAAGCGTAAATTTTTCAGGTTACAACTTCTCCTTATTCATTTGCATGGAGGCCTGCTGCCGCCGGTCTTCCTTGCCGCGCACGAGCGAAAAACCGGCGGCGACAATGCAGAGAACCACAGAGACCTCGAAGGCGCTGCGGATGCCGATCACAAACACCTGCATGGCCTGCGAGCCCAGGGTGAGGTCCGTTCCTACAAATAGCTGAAGCATTTGCGCCGGCGGCAAACTGTCTGCCGCCACTGCCAGGGCAAGGGCATAGCTAATCACCATGCCGGTCTGCCGCAACGTGGCAAGGGTTGCCGAGGCCACGCCGAGACGATGGGCAGGCGCACCATTCATGGCGGCACTCGTATTGGGCGACCAGAAGAGACCGCCCCCCAAACCCATTAATGCCAAACCCAGGGCGATCTCCCAGTAGGGTGTAACAGGCGAGAGCCGCGTGATAAACCACCCAAGCGCCAAGCCTTGGATCAACAAACCCGCGGTGGCCGGCAGGCGCGCACCAATGTGATCCGCCAGCAACCCGCTCAAAGGTCCCATCACCGCACTGACGATGGAGAGTGGAATGAGCAAAAGCGCCGCCATCAGCGGTGGGTAGCCACGCACTGCCTGCAAATAAAAGACGATCAGAAAATCAACGGCGAACATGGCCAGCGATTGCAGCATGGCGGCGAGGACCGAAAAGTTATAGACGCGGTTGCGGAAGAGAGCCGGGTCGAGCACGGGGTTTTGTGAGCGCCGCTCCCATGCAAAGAACCCAATGAACATGATCACGAACAGAGCAAAGAGCGCAATGATCGGGAGCGAGGTCCAACCGTACTGGATGCCGAGCGTGAGTGCGATCAAAAGCGCAAGCAAGCCCAGGCTGAATGTTCCCGCACCCACAGGGTCAAACTTTTCAGCGCGGTTGCGCGTGGACATTTCCTTGAGGGCACGATAGCCCCACAGAGTACCCAGGATGCCAATGGGTACGTTGATGAAGAAAATCCAGCGCCAATCTGCGGCGGCCAGGATCAGGCCGCCGAGCAATGGACCGGCGATGCCGCCCAACGCCCAAGTGACACCGTTAATGCCGAGCGCGCGTCCGCGCTCATTGGGCGGAAAGACTTCGGTGATGATGGCGGGGCCGTTTACCATCATCAGCGCGGCGCCGGCGCCCTGCACCAATCGGAACAGGATCAACTGCGCTGCGTTCTGCGAAAAGCCGCAAAGCGCCGAGCCTATGGTAAATATCACAAAGCCAAGGTTGTATAAGCGCACGCGGCCGAACATGTCGGCAATCCGCCCGAAGGTCAGCAAAAAGACCGTACTAATGAGGATATATCCCATGATGACCCAGATCATTTCGATCAGGTCGGCATGCAGTTTCACCATCATATCGGGCAGTGCCAGGATAACGATGGTACTGTCAATCGCGGACATCAGTGCACCGATGGTGGTAACGCTCAGTGCGATCCATTTATATTCGATGCGCCGGTGCACGCCGATTGGGGTGTTTGCTTCAACGTTCTCGGTAGTCTTCCCGGATTTTGCCATGCTATGCAGGCTCCTTGCATAAATTATTAGTAGAGTAGACAACCAAACATGCCGATAAAAGCATGAGTGGTAGGATAACGGCGGAGGTAGTATTTACGGCACTTGCAGTTGGGTGGAGAAGCAAAGATACAAAGCAACCCCCAATTATGAACAAGAGAATTGTCGAAACAAGTGAAGACGTTTTCAAGGAGAATCTCTCGCGATGAATCGGAAGAGATTTTATTACTAAATTTGAGCCGTATAAAGTGACAAACGGCATATATTCGACAGGTGTAGGGAATGGGAAATCGAGAATAGAGAATAGAGAATGGGGAATAGGAAATAGGGAATGGGGAATGGATCATGGGTCATGGATCATGGAGGATGAGGAATGGAAGAAGAGATATTAGATTTCGATACTCGATATTTGAGGATGGAGGTTGCAGGGTCTACGAGGTTTTCTAACCACGATGGCACAAAGGCACGAAATGTGTTGCTCAGGACCTTCAGAGAACGAGGGCAAGTTCAGGGAATGGCGGATCATGGGACATGGTTAATGGAGGAGGAACGGAGGGAGGCCACGCAAAGACGCAAAGTACGCAAAGAAGAGGACAACGCAGCCCTACCCCAACCCTCCCTTCTGAACCTCGTGGTTCAGAAGCAGGTGAAGACGAAAGGGCGCAGCATGGTGCGCCTCTACGTTTTTATCACATATTTGGGTGAAGATTTGGCAGCGGGATCAAAGTGGGGATTGCCACGCCTTGCAAAGAACGCAAGGCTCACAATGACTTTATGGACAGAGGCCGCCTCGGCAAGCCAAATGGGAAGAACACTGAATTTGGAGAGGAAGAAAGCCTCGGCTAGTCATGGCGCGATCTTCGACGCCTCGCGTTTGAAGAGACACACAAAAACATTATCCAGCGCCAAATCCGCATGCAGGACTTTCATTGCCAGAATGGTGCTGCGGCGCGTATCCCAGACCTTATAGACCTCGGCCATCCCGCCGCGGCCGAGGGATTCGTCAACCCGGTAACGCTTTGCAAGTGTTTTGCCGATCAGATCCGCCATTTCAATCCTGCATCATAATAGATCCTGCCGACCGACTCAATTTTTTGATGAAGCCGTGTTTGGTGTGGGCCATTAAACGCTCAAGCGTTACCAATCAAGGGTGAAAACTTGATCCTGACTTTTTCCAATTGGAGCTTCCTCATCTTTCAAAATAATAAGAATATTGGATCCGTCTACCTCGTTATTCGCGGAAGCAACCAGGCTTTAAGATCATCGTAGGCCGGAGCTGACCCAACGGAAGTGGATACATACTGGCCTCTTGTAAAGAAGTAATTAGGAGGGCATGATGGAGGATATCCTCCAGCCAACTTCGTTGATGCCAGGTACTTCCCGCTCACGATATTATAAAGCTTGATTTCCCAGTAGGTCAGATCGCGATCAAGTGTATATCCCTCAGTGTAGGGACAGCTCTGGATGGTACTGGTTGTCACAGTGATGCACGCCACGTAATGCATAGAAGCCGGGCTCTTAGCAGCCAGGTCATTTAACCCGTCTGTGGAGATACTATCTCCGAGGAGGTAAACGTCTTTTTGATCCGGATCAATCCCGAAGATCGGAAGATCGCTTTCCGATAATTTGCCTGACGCACAAACATCCGTTGCGGCCTGATTAAGCGCCTGCGCAGCCTCAGCACCGGTCGAATTGGAAAAATCTGTAAGAATAGATTGGTAACCGGACTCGGATTCATTTTGAGCGGCGGTGCTGGTCGACGCGCTACGTGCATCCGCTATTTTGATCAGCGCGCGAGTAAAGTCACCCGTACTGCTAAAGTAAAGTGCCCATTTTGCCTGGGTATTGGCGAGCCCGTCCCGGATGGTTTGGAGGTTTTCGCCCGATACGAGATCGAGGGCGGATTGATAATGCAATACGGCCTCTTCATATTTCCCCTGGCTTATGAGATTGGCTGCCCAATTTTTATAGAAGTCCGGGAGGATCGCCTGCAGTTGATTGGAGGAAGATCCAGCTACCTGGCTGTTCGGATCGGTTTGAAAGACACTCTTGAATTCGGTTTCAGCATTGGCGAAGTCCCCTCCAGCCTCCAGCGCTTTGCCCCACTCCAAATAAACCTGAGGAATATCGCTGGCTGCATTCGCTGCTTTGGCGGAGCTTGGAAATGTTCCAGTGAGCGTATCAAGGTTTTTAATGGCGCTATCAAATTGACCGGCGGCCCGCTCTTCCTGAGCCCAAGCATACAGGGCCTCAGCTGCTTTGGCGGAGGAATCATTTAACAGAATGCCCTGCGGGTATTGGCTAATGTAACCTGCATAGCCTTCATAAGCGTTCTGCCAGCTTCGCTTAGCATAGGCTGCCTCCGCTGCCAAATAGCTCCTACATTCATTCAGTTCCGCTTGCAACGCATTCCTGCCCGGCAATAACAGTGGAGAATAAGCATTCTCAGAGGTCACGACCCCCGCACAATTCCGGCTGTAGTACATATTATTGATCTGCTGTGTCAGGAGGAATGCTACAACGAAATAAACGCACACCAAAATGAAAACGGGCAACCCTATATAAAACAAGATCCTTTTGTTAATGAAACCCGGCTTCTGAAACCGCGGAGCAGGAACTGCCTGATCTTTTATATCCGCCCGGGCGCGAGGTGTGTCCGGGAAAGGGGCAGATAAATCCCTCCCGCAATATGGACAAAGCAACCAGTCACTAGCGATCTGCCTGCCACAATATGGACAATTCTTCAGCGCCTTTGAAGTTTCTGCTGTCGGTGATGAATTCATGTGGTTCTCCTCATTGTCCAATGCCGGGATCCCGTCAATACATGCGAGCGAAGTTGATTTTAAGCATACAAAATAAAACAGAGGCGGGCAGGTTTATCCATCAGAAGAGGCTTCCTGATATTGACCAAGTCCTTGAAAGAACTGAATGGCGCCAAATATAATCGCTCCCCAAGTGATGAGATAGGTGCCGCCCGAACTGGAGACTGCACTATAACTGATGCAAGTCACAAGTATTCCACCGATACACCAAAGGGCACCACTGACCATATTCCTTTGGGCAACTTCCCTGGTGACGGCAGCCAATTTCTTGGTCTTGGCCTGCCCATTCAGAAATCCTTCAAGGCCAGATAAATTGTGTATCCTCGCCCACCCATCGGAAGAATCAAGAATATAGAATTTTTCATTCCTATCCAGGTTGAACTTGACAGGCGAATTTATTGACGGTCCGGCAAGCACGCTCGTTCGATCCTGATCCAATTTAACCTTTATAGTCTTGAAAATCCGGCTTGTCCCCGGTAAAAAACCTTTTCGTCCGTCGGGAAGGGTGACGGCAACCCATGAATTCTTGCCTTTCCTCTTCAAAGCCCCCAACTTGACCTCATCGCCCGGATTCAGTTGTGCTACTTGAGCCGATTTATCTCCCGAATCCTGGTAGATAACCACCGGATCCTTGAGAACGGCATGATCCACCGCAACCTTTGGAAAAATCGAGGAGGCTTTGAAACCCGGAACATGCAGATCATATCCACAATGAGGGCAAACGGTCCAGCCCACGCTCGTTTCTTTGCCGCAGTTCGGACAAATACTTTTTCCAGAATTCGATATTGGGGAGAGGGGGTTTTTTGGCCGGCCCTGCAGCCTTGCCACTGCCTGATCAAGTTCGGCTTTAATGGATGCGGCGAGAGGCATTTGAGCGGCCTTAGAGTAATCTTCGAGAGCCTTTGATGGATCTCCATCTTTTTCGTACTTCTTCCCCCTTTGCATTAAGGCTTCGGCATAAAGAGGCGCAACCACGGCCGGTCTCCATGAATAGACTTCCTCGAGATCGGGGATGGCCAGATCATAACGACCCAATTTCAGAAGCGATGCGGCCCTAGCCAGAGTGGCTTGAAGATATTTTTCCTGACTATTGGATAACATAACAGCAATCTCCTCTCGGCTTTTTTAATAATCTATCTGTTGTAAACTCGAATTTGCACAATGATTGACCCGGAGTTATCCGCCAGATTGCCATAACTATCATTGATCATAAGATAAAGATCACCGGCCTGCTGGACCGTGAAAGATGAATAATCCCCAACCGCTACATTATTCCCTGTTGCAGGGGACAGGGTAGCATAAAGCATTCCCAAGGTGCCGGCCGGATCGGGAGCACCGCAACCCAGGCACCACTTTGAAGGTGTAGAATACTGGACTCCATTCGCATCGGTGTATTTCCCGTCTTCGGAATTGGTTGGATCAATAGACCATTGGCCTGATAGGTATTGGATCTCCACTCGATTCCCCGGCTCAAGGCTCAAGCCGGTATCAGCCCAAGATGAGGCTGACGAAACAGAAAAAGGAAAATCGGATAGTTTTCGCGTTTCCCATATCTCGATAGAGAAGAATATGATAAGAATTAATGCAGCCGCCGTAATCACCTTGGTCCACAAGGGCATCCTGATAAGAAATTTTCCCAGGTTAAGAGATGACTCAACTTGATGCTTTAGAAGCCATTCCATTGATAAGCCTGTCACAACACTATAACCCAGCGCTAATAAGGCAGGAAGATAGAAATTAGATCCGGAATTGAATGTTGGAGCAAATACAAGTCCGCTAATCGCGGAAACCAAGATCCACCAACGAGCAGCTTTTACTTGATTCTTTCTTAGTATCAGCCATTGGTAAATTCCACTAAAAACCCCGATCAATACGCAAACCATTATTGATGATAAAGAGGAGCTGGAATTTAGAGAGGGGAATAACCACACTAATAAGAGCATCGCCAAGAAACCTGAAATGAGGCCCAATATCCAGCATAATGCCCACCAAATTGCCACCAGTTTCCTGGATTTTAATATTATTTGCTGGAAGAGACCCATCGCGACGAAAAGCCAAATTGGAAAACCATTTGAGATTTGGAGAAAGGTTAGGAGAACGACAGATGAGGAGGCCACCATCCAAAATATCAGGCTATATTTGTCCACAAATTGACCGATCCGTGCAGTCCATTGGCTTCCGCGGTTTTCCTGAACAGCGTTTCCGAAGGTAACCATCATTTCGTTGGAAAGGAATTCAAGAACGCTGAAGATCAACAACAAACCGAAGGCCAGGAGGAGCAAACCAGACAAAGCGGAGCTCGTAACTACGGAATAAGCAATACCAATAAATATAAAACCCGTGAGCAAGAGAATACCCATCCCTCCTTTTTTTAGCGCTCCCTTCCTCTTATCCTGGATCATATCCATCAACTCATTCGACCACTTGAACATCCAATAAAAGTTGTAGATCGGGAGGAAATGGAGTCCCACCGATCTCCAAGGCGATATGGGATATGAGAAGCTGGTTAATTTCTGGAGCACTTTATGGACTTGGTATAAACATATAAACCAGTAAATAAAAGCCACGATTCCCAAGATCACCATCAGAGACGCGCTAAATGACGATACACCAAGACCCCAATATAAGCCCAGGGTTTGAAGCACCGCCAACCCAGATAACGCCAATATAAATACATACCCAATCCAAATGGCGGACAGTTGGGCAGTTTGAACATTGACGGGAACCGCCTTGGGTGTGCTCAATATCAAGCGAGATTTGCAATATGGGCAAGCCACCCATTCGGGTTCGATGGGTTTTCCGCATGTGGGGCATCTAAGACCGCCAGACACAAGGGCTTTTAAGCCATTGATTTTTGTTAGCAGATCATCCCGTAATTGACCCGGAGGAGCCACTTCCAGCGCCTGACGGTAGTCGCTTTGCGCTGCCTCAATTTTCCCCTGCGCGGCTTTCATATTACCGCGATCCCTCAACGCGGCAGTCAAGGGTTCAGCAACAAGGTCTTTCTTAACCTTATACGCCTCCTGGAGCTCCTGAATAGCCTGGTCCGGTTTGCCCATTTCCATCAGGGCTTCGGCACGCAGGAGGTCTGCGCGCACCAACTGTTCCTGCAGTTCCTGCTCACTTTCCGTTGATCTTTGAGGCTTAACCCCAGACAGCACTTTATCAGCGCTCGGCGCCTTTGGGTGTTCAGAAGCGATCGTTCCTGATGACAGGATCGTCCGGCTTAGTTCATTGAGCAATTCAAGCACATCTGCCTGCCGGCTGGCAGGTTCTTTTTGCAAACATTTCAGCACTACGGCTTCCAAGTCAGTCGAAATTTCCGGGTTAATTTTCCTCGGTGAAGGTGGTTTCCTGTTGAGCTGTTCCCAACGTAATTTTTCGCCTGTGCTTCCAGTAGTATTTGCTTTTTCCCCGGTGAATGGCCGTTCGCCGCCGGTCAGCATTTCGAATAGCACCACGCCAAGGGCATAGATGTCGGTTTGAGGAGTCGGGTTCTCGCCCCGAATTTGCTCGGGCGCCATATAAGCCGGAGTTCCTGCGCCGACCATCGTCGCAGTAGCCGATTCGCTCATGCGGGCAATGCCAAAGTCCGAAAGCAGGATACCTCCCTGCGTATCCATCATGATATTGCCCGGTTTGACATCGCAATGCACGATGCCCTGAGCATGAGCATAATGCAAAGCCGAGCAGACCGGACGCATCACTTCCAGCACGCGCCCGGCGGTAAACGGCTGTTTGGATTTATAGATTTCCTTGCGAAGCGTTGTGCCTTCAATGTAGTCCATGAGCATGAAGACCAGGGCTTCATCCTTGTCTTCATCCAGGCCATAGAAGCGCACGATATTGGGATGCTGGAGGCGCGCCAGAGTTTGCGCTTCACGTTTGAAGCGCCGGATAAAAACCTTATCCTCCGCCAGGTCTTCGCGCAAGAATTTCAGCGCCAGATAGGCGGCGCGCTGCGTATCCCAGACCTTGTAGACTTCCGCCATCCCACCGCGGCCGAGGGATTCTTCAACACGATAACGTCCAGCCAGTGTTTTACCTATTAGATTTGTCACTCAAGAGCTCTCCTGAAATCGAATTAGGCTATTTCGTTACCGAAACATAGACTTCATTTCCTGCGCAGTTATTATTACTGCCGGTTAAACACACATTAACAGTAATGAAGTAATTGCCCGGATCAAAGGAAGACCCGAAATAGTCGCTGTGAAAAGTTGTAATAAAATCCCCAAAATTTCCATTGCTGTCAGCTTTAAAAATGCTCCAGGTGTAACTACATTCACTTGTGGGATTGCATAGATATTGGCCGTTGGCCGCTTGCAAATTCACGCCAAGGTTTACATTTAACGGCGCTTTACCGCGAAGAGCGCTATTGATTGTAATGGTCGCCTTATACGGTCCCGCTGGAAGCGATAAGGCAGATGTCGCGGATGCAGCAGCGGTATTCGTAGCCGACCCTGACGAGATGTTCCACACTGTAAAATCCGAATAACGCGTGACCTTACCTTGAACTTGTTGGCCCACAACCAAACTGACGTCGCCGCTACTAGCATTTCCAGAAATGTCGAGTGTATCTACAAGTTCCCCATTAACATATAAAATAGCTACATCATTCGATACAATTAAACGTATTTGATTTGAGCCATTTGTTGAAGTGTCCAGATTTCGGAGAACACCCTTAGAAACTGTACTCCAACTTCCACTGTCATCAAGCGTCAATTCCCAATTACTATTAGAAGAGACATAAAGGTAAAATGCATGGTCTGTATAAGTTTCTCTAAAATCAATTGAATAACTCCATGGATTCTCGGTGACGCTATAAGGATTATAAACTTTTACATCAGCAATAAAGTTTCTTAATAACACGTGTGCGGTAGACCTGGCTGTATGATTGCTATTGGGGTCGTGGACAAGCGTCCCGCTCTCTGGCCCGAACACTGTTGTCGCATGGTTCACTAAAGATTCTGCTGTAGACTGAACAGCCATGCGCACCTGTTCAGTGGCGGCTTCCGCCTGAGCAGTAGCTGTCATTTCTTTGGCTATAAAAGTTGCAGTTTCGGCTTGAGCCGCGTCGGACGTTGCAGTTGCGGCTTTAGCCGATGCAGTGCCTTGTGCAACAGCGGTTGATGTTACTTGGTCAGCAATCCTTGTCTGTTCTACGTGTGCTTCAGCTAGTTGGTTTAGTTTATTTTGCCGGTCCCCTATTTCCAGCCATATGAGGGTCACAATCACAATTACTACGACGGCAATCCCCATCCATCGAATGCTGTTGTTATTTAACTCGAATGAATTTTTAGCGGAGCTTTTATTTCGTTTAACGTATGATCTTCTTCGAGCTCTGACGTGATCTTGTTTATTTCCATTCTTTTCATCCCTGTTCTCCCGTATCATTGTGTTTGACACTATTGAATCTTCTGGTGAGGCTTCCACGTTTGCATCTGAGACGGCTTTTAGGAATTGTAATATACCCGCGTAGCGTTTATCGGGATTCTTCTGCAAGCACTTCATCACCACCGCTTCCAATTTCGGTGAGATTGCGGAGTTGTATTGGCGGGGTGAAAGGGGGTTCAGGTTTAACTGCTCCCACCGAATTTTCTCGCCCGTGCTACCAGAGATATTAGCCAGTTCGCCAGTGAAAGGACGCTCGCCGGTCAGCATTTCATAAAGGACAATGCCTAGAGCATAAATGTCCGTTTGTGGAGTGGGCATCTCGCCGCGCGCCTGTTCGGGTGACATATAAGCCGGCGTGCCTGCGCCGACCATAGTGGCCGTGGCAGATTCGCTCATGTGCGCAATGCCAAAGTCCGAAAGCAGGACACGCCCGGTTTTATCAATCATAATATTGCCCGGCTTGACGTCCGCATGCACGAGACCTTCGTTGTGGGCATATTGCAATGCCTGGCAGAGCGGGCGCATGACGGCCATGATCTGGTCAAAGGGGAGCGGACCGTGCGCGTCGAAGATCTTGTGCTTCAAACTTTCCCCATCAACATAATCCATCAACATGAAAACCAAACGATCTTCCTGTTCCATGCCGTAGAAACGGACGATGTTGGGATGCTGAAGGCGCGCCAAGGTCTGCGCCTCGCGTTTGAAGCGGCGCAGGAAAACGTTATCCAATGCCAAGTCTTCGTGCAGGAGCTTCATGGCGAGATACGCACTGCGATGCACATCCCACACCTTATACACTTCGGCCATGCCGCCCTTGCCGAGAAAGGCTTCGACACGATAACGACCCGACAATGTTTTCCCGATCAAATCAGGCATCCATTCTCCTTACTCTCCTTGTTTCAATTCTCGGCCACAACGTGCTGCCGTATCCTTTCACCATTTTGTAGCGGGCATAATCTCATTTGCAGGCCAGTTGCCGGTTAGATTCTGTCCTCCGCTGCCATCGGGATGAACTCGATATATATCCCATTTTCCTCCATTACCTGAGGAAAAATATATCCAACTTCCGTCGCTGGACCAAGCAGGCGTACCAGCAGAAATAATTACCTGTTTATCCCAATGCGTGGTCACATAGGTTATCCGTTGCAAGGCTTCTGTCACTCCATTGGCAAAATTCTTAACACAAAGCCAATAATTACCGCCAACAGTACAGACGAATGCCATTTGAGATCCATCCGGAGAGATGGCAGGGAATTCTGATTGCGTTATTGGGCTGCCATTCTGGATTCGGAGTGGCGATATATCGTTTGTGCGTTTTGAATCTAGTGCCTCCATCTTAATAATGCGATAGTTCTTGGATTGTTTCTGGTAAACCATGTAGATCATATCGCGTGAGTTCTGAAACCATGATGCATAGCCAACAATATGGTAATCAGAAAGGGTTAGCTGGGTATTGCCCAAGGTCAGCGAATTGATCTTCATGGGCCAATCGCTTTCTGAATTTAAAGAAGAATAGGCGATGTAACTTCCATCCGGAGAACAGCGAGGCACCCCTAAAGCGCTTGCGTTTCCAGATACATTTAATCGAGAATCATTGCTTGACGAACTTTCAAGGAAATAAATCCATTGAGTCTTTATCTTGCTGGTGTCTTGCAATTCCGCGGCAATTCTGTCATTGCAAAACGTGGGCCAAAGTGCCACATTGTATCCAGATGGATTATTCAATTTCTCAGATGCACCGGAATCAGGATCCATTAGGTACACCTCAAATGCCCCGTTCTGATCGGACGAGAATGCCAGTGAATATTGGCTGGGAGGTTGGATATTTGTGGGAGTATATGGGATCATTGTTGGAGCAACAGGCAATGAAGGAGTAAATGAAGGAGTAAATGCTGCGATTGACGTGAAAGTCGTCGAAGAAACAGATGTCCATGAAGGCGTCACGGAAGCATTGGAAGTGGGAGGGGTGGACCTTGTGACCGAAGGAGTAGATTTCCAACTGCCAAGAACTAATATACCCAGCATTAATGCCACTATTCCCCCACCAACTACGAACGCTGAATAAACCTTGCGGGACGAAACCGAACCGCCTGTTTTCTTTCGGAAAATTGGCTCTGGTTTCGCTTTATCCGATAAATCAGATTCTGGGTAGCCCTGCAAAGACTTTTGATCTTGAACATCGGTTATCCTCCCCAGCACCCGTTCCAATTCCCGGAGCAGTTCAAGAGATTCACCATAACGGCCATTCGGATCCTTTGCCAAACACTTCATTACCACTGCTTCCATTTTAGGAGAAATAGCCGGGTTGAATATGCGAGGCGAAGGAGGTTGAAGGTGAATCTGTTCCCAACGAATCTTTTCACCAGTGGTCCCGGTCACTTGCGCTTGATCCCCGATAAAGGGACGCTCACCACCGGTCAACATCTCAAAGAGTACCACACCCAATGAATAAATATCCGATTGCGGAGTTGGATTCAAGCCCCGCACCTGCTCAGGGGACATATAAGCTGGAGTGCCCGCACCCACCATCGTAGTGGATGTCGCGGTTTCAGACATTCGCGAGATTCCAAAATCTGCTATCTGGATTCGCCCTGTGTCGTCAATCAAAACGTTGGCAGGTTTGATATCACAGTGTACAAATCCCTGCGAATGAGCAAAGCTTAGCGCAGCACATATGGACCGCATAACCTCAAGAACGCGTTCGTTGGAAAGCGCATGCGAGGCATCGAAGATTTCTTGACGAAGTGAATGACCTTTCACATAATCCATTAGGATAAAGGCTAAACGTCCCACCTGCTCAAGCCCGTAAAAGCGTATGATATTCGGATGTTGTAATCGGCTGAGAGTTTGCGCTTCGCGCTGGAATCGGCGCAAGAAAATCTTGTCCTGCGCTAAATCTTCATGCAGAACTTTCATCGCCAAATAGACCGATCTCTGCATATCCCAAACCTTATAAACCTCCGCCATGCCTCCGCGGCCGAGGAAGGCATCAACGCGGTAACGGCCAGCGAGCGTTTTTCCGATCAGATCATCCATAACATTCCATCACTCCCGGAATTCGAATTCGGTCGAACCGATGCGGATATGGTCGCCGTTATTCAAGGGCGCGGCGTCCACCCGCGCTCCGTTGATATAGGTCCCGCCCGAACTGTTCATATCCTGAATATACCAGCGGCCCGAAGCAAAGCGCAAGCGCGCATGCTGGCGTGAAACAGAGAGGTCGGCGAGGCGTAGAGAGCAACTTGAAGACCGGCCAATGGTGAAACTGGCCAAGGCCACGCTTATGCGATATCCCGAAGGGTCAACCAAAACAGGCTGTTTCGAAGGATGAGAGGAAGAAACCCTCTTCCTGGCCAAACTTCGGAATACGGGTATGGAAACACCCCCCACTGCAAGAATTACAAGGATCAATACCAAACCCAAGCTTCCCCCAGATGAAGAGCTTGTTGATCCCTGTGGATTGATCGCCATTCTTACGCTTCCCTGTCCCACTTGAATATCATAGTTCTGGATATCCCCCGTTTGCGCAGTTCCTTTAACCACAGTCTGATTGGTTTGATCAAGCTCATCGGTATAAAATGTATCAATTTCATATGGGCCGTCTCCAATACCGTAAACCATCAAACGATAATCGCCCATCCCAGCATTCGGTATGTATGCTTCAAGCCCACCGCCTATCCCTGTGGAATTGGATGGATCAGCGGGATTCCAGATCGGGAGGACATAGGCGTAATCACCGTCAGGTATTTCCCAATAATGGGAATCATTCAGGGGATCATAGCCAAGCCTGCGTCCCTGCTGATCCATCAAAACATAGCTGATCGGCGAGTGGCCTGCGATCACCAAGGAAGCCCCTGGCTTACTTGGCGGCTGGTAAGGCATTGGCGTCGGAATTGTTGTTGCAAGAAGCGAGGGTCTGGGTTTTCCGTCGGCAGGCTGATAAAACCTTGCTCCCACAATACTTATAACTGGACTATTCGCATTTACATCTAGTTGTTGAAGGGCAGGGGGAATGGATCCAAAAACAGGATCTCCAAGAATTCTGGCGAGAGGATCCATAATGACATATTCCTGGTCTCCTGAAGCTGCCTGACTGACACCCACCGCAACCACCCAATGACCGTCCGAGCCGTATTCCTGCCCTTTCAACTGCAAGATTACCGGCCAGCCATTGCCAAGATATTGATAGATCCTGGTCTTCAGATCTTGAGGGTTTCCGCTGCTTAGGGGACCCCTATCCAGCATAATAGGAGCTGTCTTACTCGGGTATGTGTTTACAGACGACCAATTTACCATTCCTTCCACATAACCATCATAAGCGTTCAGCCAGCCATTCAATATACCTGGATCAACATCTTCTGCGCCATAATAATATAACAGATTTGCAATATCGGTCATGGCACATCCCAGATACGCTACAGGTTCTGACGTCGAATCATACGCGTCGCCGGACCAGTAACCAAAGTTTTGCTTAAAATCCGGATATGTGCCTGCCTGTAGAAAGGGTGTTGATGTAGGCAGTTGCACCGGCGTTGGACTGGCACGAGCCAGGGTAGGCACTGGGAGCGGTAAAGGGATAGTTGCGGTGGGGACGGCTGGCGCACAAGAGGGGACGATTTCATAGCTATCAATCCGGTATATCGTATTGCCCGATAATTGAGGGTTCCATAACCGGACGTTTTTTCCGATCAGGTCATTGTAGCTTGACGGCATGAGAAAATCACCCAGAGAGACAACATATACACCCAAGGGATGAAATTCCCACCAATTGGCTGGATTATTCTCCCCATAAGGTATGAATGTTGGTCCTTTCCCAAGATTCTGCGCACCCGGAGTTGGGATTGGTTGCGCTGAGGCCTCCACGTTGCCACAGACAGATCCTGTTCCGGCCTGGGAATAGACACCGGTTGGTATGATTAGCGATGTCAAAGCGACAAATAATAGTGTAATAACCGGAAACTTAAACTCTTTCATATTATCCTCCCGGATGGACACCTGATCATGATAAGCTACGCAATCGGGACATTAGAAACCAGCGGGGGGAACAGGGAAATCCAAAAGGCAGCATAAAAATAACGGTAATCAAAATCACTAGAAGTTCCCTCAACTTTCATAGTTATCCTGCATGGCAATTGTCTCCTATCATATCATTCATATCCGTTGGTTTCCTGTCAAAACCTGTACCCGGCAAAGCTTGTTCATCGAAACATGGCATATTTATCGTTTAATTTATTCAACCATGAAATTCAAACTCGGTCGAACCGACGCGGATATGGTCACCGTTATTCAAGGGCGCGGCGTTCACCCGCGCTCCGTTGACATAGGTTCCGCCCGCACTATTCATATCCTGAATGTACCAGCGGCCCGAAGCGCAGCGTAGGCGCGCATGTTGGCGCGAGACCTCACGCTCGACCAGGTGAATTGAGCAATCGGAGGCTCGGCCAATCACGAGATCATCTTTAAGCATGAAGGCTTGACCAGCCGCGGCGCCGCTCAAACCCATCAACTGACCGCCCGATAGATGGATTCCCTGTAGTTGAACATTGCCTGGTACAGTCGCGACCGAACCCGGCAAGGCAATGCGCTCCGTTTTCGTTTGAGCCAGAACCTCGTCTGCGAATGCCAATTGGAGAATCCCCTGGCATGTACCGCTCACGATTTCGACGATCTCGCCGTTCCGAATCTTGAGCGTCAGCCCCTCCACATCGAGCGCTGCAGAACATTCGATTTCGACTTTTCCAATCTCTATGTTATCCAAATACAACTCGACATAAGGGTGATGCACCGATTTAACGGTGTGTTTTACCAACGGCTTCAGGATGATGTCCGCCGGTTTTTGGGTTGACTCCTCCAGCGCCTGAACCACTTCATGAACTGTTTTCCAGCCTCCGGTCAGGATATCGAGAAGGCTTATATGCAGTGCATCATCCAGAGATTTTTTTATCTCGGTGTTCACTGAGCCCAAAACGGCCGGAGCAACGTTTGCCGGGGCAGGAATGTTCGATTTGGCAGTAAGCCGTGACCAAACCAGCGGGGGCATCCCCTGGCCTTGAGGGAAAAGAAGCTGGCTGATGGAAGAATCTCTGTTGTTCATATCTCAATCTCCCTATTACCGACTTCCGTCCTTTGATTCGACAGAATAGCTGGTCTTTCCAAGGCCCGGACTCAGGTGTATTTGCGGAGTCGGCAAATTTGAACCTAGCTCCACAACCTGGCTTCCCATATCTTTATGGCCCTGCACATTCATTCTGCCGAGATTCAGGTTTGGATTCGGGTTTGGAAGCGGCGGGCGCCGAAGCGCGATGAAGGTTATCGTTCCGATGATGCCGACCAAAACAAGCCCACCGACAATCGGCAGGACCAGCGGCCAGGATGGTTGAGAGGGTGGTGTGGCGATAGGGGGTTGATTGGGCGGTATATTGGCAGGCGTATCCGTCGGCGTAAACGTGGAAGTATATATCGGTGTGATTGTGGGTGTGGAAGAACCCGTTGGAGTGAATGTGGCTGTATTTATCCGAGTGGGTGTGAAGGTCGGTGTAGCAGTGGAGGTATCTGTCACAGTGGGCGTGAAGGTTGGAGTAGGTTGAGCGGCAATGAATTCGCCCACCACCGCCAGTGCTTCGACCGTATCATAAGGCCCGGTATTGAATACCTGCCGATAACTGCCATCCTGGAGGTTGAACTTGTAAACGTTTGGTCCGCTAGCGCTCCAAAACGATTCTCCGTCCGGATCGAGATTCAGGGTGATCCAACCATCCTCATACGGAACATTGTAGGTTTGTATGGCTGTTCCATTTCCATCCAGACGCACAATATTGCCTTGATTGGCAACCAGCAATCCGCCGGTTCCATCGCCCGGCGGAAGCAGGCGAATTGCATAAGCGCCAAAGACCGCGTGAGCCATATAAGCGGGAAGTTCTGCAAAATCCATTAAAGGTGCGCCACTGCCGGAACCATCATAACGCTTGATGGATAATCCGCCGACCGTGTAGAACATCGTTTTTTGATCCACTGGGAGATCAAATCCGTAAATATTGGAGAGAATGACTTTTGTTAGTCTGTAAATTTCAGGGGAGGCCTGGAATTTTCCGATCGAATTGCCCGCCGAGTCGAATTTGAGGATATTATTTCCCTTACTGTTTGCCAAGGCTATATAAATATTTCCATCCTTATCGAAGAGGATGGAGGTTGGATTTCCATCAACTCCGGTGTTGAATCTCCAACCAGATTGACCCGCTGAATTAAGGCTGCTCACGACCCGGGCGTCGAAGTTTGTAACATATAGATTATATTTGAGTGGGTCAAGGACAAGACCCTCAATACCGCTCTTTTCCCCTGAATCAAAGGTCTGAATTAGGTTCCCGTATGGATCGTACCATTGAACCTGGCTATTCCCAATGGAAACCAGCACATCCCCGGTTGTGAATTCCCTTTGAGGTGCGGAGGAAGCGGGATGCACATTGGCAAGGAACTCGAGCAATAACAAGATCGCAGTTATGACAGCGATTCTAGTAAAACCTTTTGTACAGCTTGCGCATGCTTTTTGCATTGTCACCCTATATTGGCTGACGAAAAATGACCCGACAACTCATTTTACGGCAAAAATAGTTTTGGTGCAATGCGTGCATTTTCCATAATCATGGCTTTACCAAAGTCAGAAAATGTTTTATAAGTCTAACAGGTCTAACAAGTCAAATGTATGGAGGTTAGAGGGGATTGCTTCACGGAGAGCGCACAGGATGGCACGGCAGAGGAAGAGGGAGATTGCTTCGCTGGGTCTCGACACTTGCACTAGCGTACAAGTGCAAGTGTATGCAGTTCGTGCTACTCGACCAGCGCTCGCTTCGCTCGAAATCACAGGATGGAAAGAGGAGATATACTTATGAACCTCACGGCGCTATCTTCGGCGCTTCTTAGCGCAAAGGGCACACCATGGTGTGCCCCTACATCATGCCAACAGGAGGCTGGCCCCACCCGACCTTCGGCCACCCTCCCCAAATGCAGAACCTTCGCTGCGCTACGGCACTGAATTTGGAGAGGGAGAAGGCCTCTTCTAGTTCTCGAAGGTACCTTGCTTGACCAGTTTGTCCCCTTCATAAATCGAGTACTTCAAGGCAATGGGGAAGGCTTCTTTAAGCGTGGCATGGACGGAACAATATTTGGTCACCGAGAGTTCAATGGCACGGCGAAGCGCGTCCTCGTCCACGCCATGGCCATGCACAACGTAGTGAAGGACGGCTTTTACAAAGCGCTTGGGATGGTCGGCGGCGCGATCGGCATCCACCTTCACTTCAAAGGCGGTAATATCCACCTTTTTCTTCTCCAAAATGGAGATGACATCCATGGCGGTACAACCCGCCAGGGCAATTGCGACCATTTCCATGGGGCCGACACCGGTCTCAGGGCTTGAATGGCTATCCAACTTGACAGGGAAGCCGCCATCGGCGATTCCGATAAACTGCAATTCTTTTTGCCAGGTTACTTTTGCCTGCATATCATTGCTCCTTGATCAGAGGTTCCACATATTTTTCGAGATTTCCTTCGCTGATGAAGCCCACCCACTGCTCATCTGACGAAACCATCATGAATTTCATTACCTGCCCACAGTATAACCGACCGTTTAATTTCTCGCTACTTATTACTTCAACACGGAGAACACGGAGAAAGAAGTAAAAAGTAAGAAGAAAAAAGTAAAAGGTACAGAGAAAAAAACAAGGCTACACTGAAAAAATAAGACTATGGGGATGAAAAACCGGATGTTCGCAACGTGTGCCGAAGTAAATTGTTCAGAAATCGATAAAATTTGTAACTTTCTGCATGTCACAATCGAAAAAGGATAAACGTCCATACAATCAGGAAGTTTGATACTATAAGGCTTAGCCGCTCCGAGATAAGATACCTGATTATGCTGGATACGATAAGGCGAATCCAATTTTTTCAGGATCTAAGCGACGAGCAGTTGGAACGGATCAAGCCGCTGGTGGATGTATTCACCTGCCCCGCCAACCAGCCGATCTTCGAGCAGGATGAACAAGCGAATTACCTGTACCTGTTGGTGCGCGGAACCGTGGCCCTGGAATACAAGCCCTACGATGGAACACGAATCACGCTCACGCGACTCCATGCGGGAGATGCCTTCGGCTGGTCCTCGGTGGTGGGAGGCAAGACGTACACATCCAGCATCACCAGCGAAACAGAAGTGGAAGCGGTGCGAATACGCGGCAGTGTCCTGCAAAAGATGTGCCGGGAGAATCCGGATATCGGATGCGTTCTGCTCGACCGGCTGGCCGAATCGGTTTCAGGCCGCTGGAAGAATTCGCGCGAACAAGTCCATGCCATCCTGGATCGAGAAATCAACAATGTACACAGAGAAAAGAAGTAAAAGGTAAGAAGTAAAAAGTGAGAAGAAAAAAGTAAAAAGTACAGAGAAAAAGTAAAGGCACGGAGAAATAAAGTCCCTGCAAAGAAACGCAGGGACTTTATAATTTTTACTTACGCCGGGTAAATTGGAAAATGAGCAAGAGCCCGACGAGGATCAAGGCGGCGGGCCAAACATAATTGAGCAGGCCGGTGAACTGAGAATAACCGAGCAAAACTCCCATCACCAACAGAATCACACCGGGGATATAGGCCCATTGCAGAGAAGCCAGAACGGCGAGCAACAGGAACGTCAAGCCGAGGCCGAGGAAGAAGATGCCACCGGTCTGGGGAATATCATACCCATTGGTCATCACCGCAGTGACTCCCAACGTGATCAAGACACCGGCAGGGATGATGGCCCACCAGCGTCCACGATTGTTGAGATAAACGGCGAGGAAACCGATGCCCAGAAAACCGAGAAAGGCCAAGCCCGACCAATTTCCGGGTATGAACGCCAAGAGCGACGATACGCCCATACCGATCAACGCAAAGCCGGGAATCAGCGCCCACCATTCACGGCTGCCATTCACTGCAAAGCGATAGAGGAAATAGGCACCGACAAGAAAAAACAACACACCCCAGAAGATCTCCACTGCAAAGCTAATCTCAAAAATGCGATCCACCAGCATTGATACACCCAGAAGCACCAAGGCCCCACCAATGAAAACGCGAATGTTACTACGGTTCATCATTGCTCCTAATAGACCTTGACAGAAGTCGCGCCGCCTTCGATGGTGACTTCGGCGCGATATTTGACGGTATCGTAATCCAAGGATTGATAGATATTGCCCTCACGCGGTGCAAAGCGAGTCTGGTCTATATTTGCAGACCCAATGCTCTTCAAACGCAGGCGCAAGCCAACGCCTTGTGGGACATTCAAATCAATGCTGGCTGCGCCGGCTTCGATATCTGCGACCATGTTTTCCACGCGAGCAGGTAACGTCAACGTGATGCGGCTGGCGCCGCCATCAAACGAAAGGTATTTAACTTGCAGGTCGCGCAAATCCAAATTCAGGCGGCTGGCCCCGGCGTCAATATCGAGAGAGATCGGCAGGTCGGGATTGAGGCGGAATTGCCAGACGCCGCCCTCCGGCCCGATGAAGGGCATAAAGCTCGGTCCGGCATCAATCTTGACTTCGAGCTTATCGCCGTCCAGATGCGAGGAGTGATCCATACCGACACCGGCAAGGCCGGTGAGGAAATCGCCCGCATTCGCACCCGCAGACAATTCAATCTGCCCCGCGCCGTGATCAATGGACAGGCGGGCTTCCTTTGCGCCCTGCAGCGGGATCGAAAATTGCCGGGCCTTGTTGAAATCAACGTTCGTCACGAAGCGGCCCAACAAAATCCATAGGCCGACCGCGATGATCACCAAGGGCCAGAACCAACTGAACACATCGCCCTTCAGAACACCGGCTGTGCTAAGAAAGAACAACACGCCGAGCAGGACAAGCAAACTTCCCCAGAAGATCTCCGAGCGGCGCATGTCAGCCTCCCTTCTGGGGGCGCAGAAGCCCATGAGCAATCACATATAATCCCAGCAGGATGAGCAAGGCGGCGACACCATAGCTTCCGAGAATGGTGATGCGCTGGAAGATGGCGGCGAAAATCAGAAAAAGCACGGCGCTGATGACGATGAGATTGAGGCCGTGTCCCACGTTATAGCGGAAGCCATCACCGAGCAAGCCCGCCAGGATGGTACCCACGCCGACAAAGCCCGGAATGAGGGTCCACATGAACTCCCAGGATAGGTAATCCGGCGGGGTGGTCAGATTCTGGTAATACAGAATGACACCGATGCCGGCCACAATGGAAGCCGGAATGGCCATGCGCGGCGCACCGGTCAGCAGGCCGATAACCAAAAGCAGGGTGCCCGCGCCAATGACGTAGAAGGGCCAAGCCAAATTCAAATTGGAAAACGGCTTCAAGATTGGTATTTGCTGCACAGCGACAAACCAGGTGCCGAGCAATATCAGAATAATTGCTAGAACTATTCTATTGGTTACATGAGTATGGTCACTTACGCTAGGTTCACGATTATCTACCAATTTCGGTAATTCCGGACTCTTCATACTCTGAAGAACGGGCAAACTATCCGCGCCAAGATATTTTGGATAACGATAATCTGCCTTACCAAAACCTAGAATAGGATAAAAAATTACAGGCAGAAATGACAACCCAAATCCAAATGGAATATCCTTACCAAAACCTATCGCCACCAAAATATTCAATATCGTTTTTGTGAAGATTTCGATACCAGGAATAGCATATTCTGCTATGAGTTTCACAGGAAAACACCACCAAGGTAAGCCAGCAATTCTAACGAAAGCATAATCTTTGTAATATGGAACAAAGATTGCCCAACCAGGATAGCCAGCTTTTTCGTATATTTTCCATTTTGCGATCGTCGGAATAAGCCCGATTAATCCGAGTACAAGGAAGATAATAGCGGCAACTAGCAATGTGGATGGGTTTGTGATGAAGGTCGTTATCGCGTTCCAAGCGGATTTAAGGTAGTCAAAGAAGTTCATCGTATCTCCGAATTTTCCCAACTATTGTTCTTTTACTTCACTAGGTCGTCGGTAACAAAGACGAGAGAAACAGGATTAGTGTTCCGATACCTAGCAGCCAAGCAGTAGGGACGAACTGCTCAATGTCAGGGATAAGGTCGTTGAAAATGAAGGCAATAGCCCCGAATAATGGGAAGACGAGCCCCGCGAAGAACGACCAGGGGTCCAAATATAACCACACGAAAAAAAACCACCCGACCCCAGACCAGATTGCAATCCACCCTATAGTGGAAAGAACGGATTGGAACCCAACCAAAAAGACGTGCATTCTCTTCTCCTTTCGTAAACGTTTATCCAGCACACCTAAGAAAAGGTCAATTCCATACGCCCAACTAGCGTATATGGTCTGTATAATTACTTTTGGGCGAATCGCCTAATCGCCTAAAAGCGGTTCAGATAGCATACGGTAGTGAGTTAGAATAGGATGAAAAAAATTATAGCACAAGTCGAAGGGAAAAGATCTCTGGCAGGGTTTAGGTGCGGCGCTATTCTACTATTGGACTTTTGAAAGAGATCAATGACTTATATCTATAGGAGATTGCTTCGCTTCCGCAGCCGTAATCAGCTAGATGCCAGCTCTACCCTCGTTCCTCCTGAACCTCGTGGTTCTATCTTCGGCGCTTCGTAGCGCCGAAGCATATGATGGCAGCATGACGCTGCCTCGTACAGGAAGCAGCCGACCCTGAACCCTGACCCTGAAGAAACAAAGGGCAGGCGAACACAGGGCAAGCGGGCGCAGGGCGTTGCTGGCCGGTTGCCAGCTCGGCTAGCCAAATGGGAACCTTCGCTTCGCTGCGGCACCCCATTTAGGGAGAGAGGAAAATGTAAGGGACGTAGCACCGCTACGCCCCTACAGGAGGCCGCCTCGGATAGCAATGACAACATGCGGCAATTATTTTAAGAACACAAGGAAGGCAAGGCGAGCCATTCACCCTTTTGTTTGGGATGCTCGACGATGTTTATTGTTTTCATTTCGACCAGACGAGCGAGGGTACGCGAGGTTAATTCGGTCCCCCAGCCAAATAATTTATTTGCATCGCGCGCTTGCGCGGCGCCGACCGAGGCGAAATAAAGTTCGAGAAGTTTCGTGCGCGCTTGCGACTCGCTGATCACGCGGGCGCTCTCGAGCAGGTCAGGGTAATGCCGGGCGGTGATCTGATAAATGAAGGCATATTTCCAGGCACCGACCTCGGCAACGCCCACAGGAAGAATCTTGAAATCCTTCTGCAAATCTTCGAGGGCACGATTCCATTCCGACTCTTTGGCGCTGGCCAGGCGCGCGGCCTTGCGAAGAGAAATAGAATCCAGAGGGCCTTCCTTCAGCAGGGCATCATATACATTTTTAGCGGCCAAGGTTAGGCGCCCCTCATCGTAAGCGATCTGATGATCTTCTTCGGGTGAGCCATAATTTTCAGACAGCGCGTAGAAATAAGGAAGAGCATCCAGCGAGACCATGGTCGCTTTACGGCGGAGGATCTTGGCATAATACCAAATGCGCTTCGGGAGGGCATCATCCTTCCAGCGCCAAGTAATATGGGCGGGGTCGTCATGCTCATCGGGAACGGGACGATCCCCGGCGACCGCCGTCCATAGACTCGGAAAGTCCACGCCCTTGATCGGCCAGAAAAAAGTAAAGCCGCGTGCATTGATAAAGCGCAAGGCCTGGGATTGGGAAGCAAGCGGTTTGGCAGGCGGCAGGTGAAACGTCTTCGCCCGATACGCAGAGAGTCGTTTGAGGTCAATGATCGTCATGGGTGCCGCACCATTTTACATCGAAGCGGTGAACGCGATAAGGTGAGGGGAGTGCGGTCAAAGGTTGGAAGGTTAGAAAGTTGGAAAGTTTGAAGGTTGGAAGGTTCGCTTTAGCAAATGACATCATGCAAACAGGAGATTGCCACGGCTTTGGTTTCGATACGGTCGGGAAAAGCACCCGCCCTACTCAACCACCGGCGCCTCCATGACACCATGCAAACAGGAGATTGTCACGGCTTTGGTTTCGATACGGTCGGGAAAAGCAC
>Ga0182027_10002570_pt1 | contig 29310 bp, 21 predicted proteins | sample 712E1DmetaG_FD_121300 | JGI IMG/M metagenome (GOLD analysis project Ga0182027, IMG submission 121300) | Permafrost microbial communities from Stordalen Mire, Sweden - 712E1D metaG (Illumina Assembly) | ecosystem: Environmental > Terrestrial > Soil > Wetlands > Permafrost | place: Sweden...
AGGTTAACGCTTATGGGCCAACGGCCTGGGCTGAGTTAGGTCGCCCCTTCAGGGCTGAGCGTTGCGACAAATCACTGTTGCCAGTACAGCACACCCGACCAACACACATTTAGGACACTACCGCCGTGCGCGGGCTTTGGACTGCGTGGCCCAATGCGAGTATTATGGTTAGCGCATTTCGATTTTATATTTAAGTCATTTAGTCATACAGGAGATTTACTTAATGAAGCCACCTAAGATACCGACATTCGAATCTGCCCATGACATCCTGCATCGCCGCAAGCACCCGCTGGACGTGTTCTTTTCGCCGGAAGCGGTTGCGGTGATTGGGGCCACGGAGAACCCTGGCAGCGTGGGCCGTACCACGTTTTGGAATTTGATCAGTAATCCTTTCGGAGGAACCGTCTTTCCGGTGAACCCCAAGCGGGCACAGGTCCTGGGAGTGAAAGCCTATCCCAATTTGCTCGAGATCCCAGAGCCGGTCGATCTGGCGGTGATCATCACTCCCGCCTCCACCGTTTCGAGAGTCATGGACGATTGCGTCGCGGTGGGCGTAAAGGGCGTCATCATCATCTCCGCGGGGTTCAAGGAATTGGGCCCGGAAGGCGCGAAACTGGAAAGTGAAATTGTTGCCAAGGCCCGGGCGGCCAAGATCCGCATCGTCGGCCCCAACTGTTTGGGCATCATGAGTCCCAACACCGGCCTCAATGCCACTTTTGCGAGCGGCATGGCTCGCCCCGGAAGCATTGGCTTCCTCAGCCAAAGCGGCGCTCTTTGCACCGCGGTTCTGGACTGGAGCTTCCGCGAAATGGTGGGCTTCAGTATTTTCAGCTCCATCGGCTCGATGGCGGATGTCGGCTGGGGTGACCTGATTGATTATCTCGGCGACGACCCGCGCACACGGAGCATCATCATCTACATGGAGAGCATCGGCGACGCGCGCGCTTTCCTTTCGGCGGCGCGGGAAGTGGGGCTCTCCAAGCCCATCATTGTGATCAAGGCGGGTCGCAGTGCGGCAGCCGCCAAGGCCGCCGCCTCTCACACCGGTTCTCTGGCCGGAAGCGACGAAGTGCTGGATGCGGCATTCCGGCGCACGGGGGTGTTGCGCGTGCAGAGTATCGGGGACCTTTTCCACATGGCGGATGTGCTGGCCAAGCAGCCCCATCCCACGGGTCCGCGCCTTGCTATCCTCACCAACGCCGGGGGACCTGGAGTGTTGGCCACCGACTCGCTGATCGCAGAGGGCGGAGAGTTGACGCAGTTGGCTCCGCAAACGACGGATTCCCTGAACAGCTTCCTTCCCAAGGAGTGGAGTCACAACAACCCCATCGACATTCTGGGGGACGCCACCCCGGAGCGATACGCTCGGGCGGTGGAGATTGTCGCGAAAGATCCCAACACGAACGGCCTGCTCGCGGTTCTTACCCCGCAGTCTATGACTGACCCGACGCGGATTGCCGAGCAACTCAAGCCTTACGCAAAGCTGGAAGGGAAGCCCCTCCTAGCCAGTTGGATGGGCGGCGCGGAGGTGTCGGCCGGGATTGACATCCTGAATCGTGCTGGAATCCCCACTTTCGCATATCCCGACACTGCCGCCAAGATTTTCCACTACATGTGGCAGTACAGTTACAACTTGCAGGGTCTGTACCAAACCCCGGTGCTGCCCGGTAAGGATAATGGCCTGGGCTCCGGCGCGGCGGAAGCTGCAAAAATTATTGATAAAGTCCGCAACTCAGGACGGACCATCCTCACGGAGGTGGAATCCAAACGGCTTCTCGGTGCCTACGGTATACCCACCGTCCCCACGGAGGTGGCCACGACTGCCGAAGAGGCTGTCGAACTTGCAGAAAAATTCGGCTATCCGGTAGTCCTCAAACTCTACTCCGAGACCATCACTCACAAAACTGACGTAGGTGGGGTGCAATTGAACCTGGGTGACCCCCAAGCCGTGCAGGATGCCTTTACCAAGATTCAGTCCGCGGTGACGGAGAAGGCCGGCGCACAACACTTTCAGGGCGTGGCGGTCCAACCCATGGTCCGTTTGGATGGCTACGAGTTGATCATCGGCAGCAGTCTGGATTCGCAGTTTGGCCCGGTACTGCTATTTGGGACCGGCGGGCAGTTGGTGGAAGTTTTCAAGGACAGCGCGCTGGCGCTTCCTCCGTTGAACACCACGCTGGCGCGCCGCATGATGGAAGAGACGCGCATTTACAAAGCTCTCCAAGGGGTTCGGGGGCGCCCGCCGGTGGATATCGCCGCCCTCGAAATGCTCATGGTTCAGTTTAGCTACCTGGTCGTGGAGCAACCATGGATCAAGGAGATTGACATTAACCCGCTCCTGGCTTCCGCCGAGCGGCTGGTGGCTCTGGACGCGCGAGTGGTCCTGCACGGGCCGGAGGTTACGGAAGACAAACTTCCCAAGCTCGCCATACGTCCGTACCCGTCGCAATACGTGGCGCCTTTCACGATGAAGGATGGCACGACGGCCATCATCCGGCCCATTCGGCCCGAAGACGAGCCGCTCATGGTCAAGCTCCACAGCATGCTCTCCGAGCGTAGCGTGATGATGCGCTACACGCACCAGATTGCGCTCAGCGAGCGCGTCGCGCATGAGCGCCTGGTTCGTATCTGCTTCAATGATTACGACCGCGAATTGGCCCTGGTGGCGGAACACGCGGACCCCTACAGCGGCGAGCCGGAAATCATGGCTGTAGGCAGAATGACCAGGATCCCCGGCACCGATGACGCGCAGTTTGCCATCCTGGTCGCCGACCCATTCCAGCGCCACGGTCTTGGCGCAGAATTGGTACACCGCCTGATGCGTGTCGCAAAGGAGGAAAAAATTCAACGCTTGAAGGTCGAATTCCTCTTTGATAACTCTGTTACCCGGCGCATGTGCGAGAAACTGGGTTTCCGCCTTGAGAAAATTCCCGGTGAGGGCGTCGTGAAAGCGGAGATTGCCGTTTCATAGCTCTGTTGCAGGGGATTACGGTGGGAGCCGGCTTTACCGGCTCCCCTTTCCCCTTTTCCAGTACGGCTACGATTTTCCTGCCGACCGTTCTTCTTTTGCTTACCTGCTATAATCACGCCGTTTGGCTTTCATAGGATAGGAAAGGGCTGGGGAAAATGTTCAAAACCATCGAGTGGACTGACGAGGGCGTGCGCATGATTGACCAAACGCGGCTGCCCACAGAGGAAATCTACCGCACGTATCGCGATTATGATGAAGTGGCGGAAGCCATTCGCTCCATGGTGATCCGCGGGGCGCCGGCCATCGGTGTGGCGGCGGCGATGGGCGTTGCCCTGGGGATTAAGAATTCCGGCGCCCGGACCGTCCCCGCGCTGCGCTCCGATTTTGACCGGATTGCGGAGACGCTTTCCAGCACGCGGCCCACCGCGGTCAATCTGTTTTGGGCCATCGAGAGAATGCGCCGGGTGTTTGAGACGTCCCTCTCTTGTCACAATACCGACGCTCCGGTGGTCGAAACGGTCAGGATCAACCTCGTGCAGGAAGCGAAGCGGATACTGGCCGAAGATATCGCCGTCAACGAGGCGATGGGACGTCACGGCGCTGCCCTCTTGCCCGATTCGGGAACGGTCCTCACGCACTGCAACGCGGGCGCATTGGCCACAGGAGGATACGGCACGGCCCTGGGCGTAATCCGCGCCGCCGTATCACAAGGGAAGAACATCCAGGTGTTTGCCGATGAGACCCGGCCCTTCCTTCAGGGAGCACGCCTGACGGCTTGGGAACTCGCCAAGGACGGTATCCCCGTGACTCTCATCACCGACAACATGGCGGGACATTTCATGCAGCAGGGCCAGATTAACGCCGTGATTGTGGGCGCGGACCGCATCGCGGCAAACGGCGACACAGCGAATAAGATCGGGACGTACAGCGTGGCCGTTCTCGCCCATGAGAACCACGTCCCCTTTTATGTTGCAGCTCCGCTTTCGACCATTGACAGAAGCCTGCCCAGCGGAGAGGGGATTCCGATCGAGGAACGGTCCTCGGCGGAGGTCACTCAGTTCGGCGGAGTGCAAATCGCTCCCCCCTCAGTACCAGCGCGCCATCCGGCTTTTGACGTCACACCGCACCGCTACATTACCGCCATTATCACGGAGCGTGGGGTTGCCCGCGCCCCCTACTCAGAGAGCTTGCCCGCTCTGTTCGGGTAGGGGATTTTGCAGATAAACGCCTCCCTGCTGTCATTCTGAACGGAGCGGAGAAGCTCGCTCGGCGCGTTTTATACACCGGCGGGACCCCGACAAGTCGGGGCAGGCTGGCCGGGTTACGGGCTTGCCTTCCTCAGGATTTCCCGCAACATTTCAGGAATCTCAAACACGGCCCGGTTGTTCATTGCCGCGGCGTTGCTGCGGTAGCGGGCGAAATTGGCGGGTTCAAGAAGCATTTCTACCGTTGGGGTGATTTGGCGAAAACTGCGCAACACTAATCCCACCTGTTTCTCCAGGACCCAAGCCGCGTTGTAGCGTTCCTGGGGCAGGGTCCTGGCATTGCGCTCCACGATTACGGGCAGTTTCAGGGCCAGGGCTTCGCTGATGCTGCCCGGACCAGGCTTGCCAATGAAGAAGTCAGAGAGGTGCATGTAGTAGGGAACTTCCGTCGTGAATCCTTCAACGTATTTCCGGCCCTGGATTCCTCGTAGTTCCGCGGCCAGCCGTTCATTGTGGCCGCAAATGAAAATCAATTGAAGGTTCAGCTTGGAGGCTTCGAGCTTCCTGGCGATTTTCACCATGACCCTGGAGCCTTGCCCGCCAAACATGACCAGCCCGGTGGGCAAATCGGGATCGAGACCAAGGCGCTGCCGTTCCGCAGAGCGGTCCACAGCGGTGGGCTGGAAGAACTTGGGGTGCAAGATCATTCCAGACGTTTTGCAAACCTGGTCCTCGCGAAGGCCCAAAGAGCGCGCTTGCGCGACGGCGCGGTCGGAGCCGCAGACAAAAATCTGCTCCTGTCGTTCGAGCCAGAAATGGGGAGGGTAATCGGCGAGGTCCGTCAGCACGGTGACGAACGGGGTCACGGGGGTTACACGCCGCAGGCTCTCAAAGAGGGCTCGGTTAAAGTGCGGGACAAGGGAGACCACCAGGGCGGGCTGGCTCTTCCGCCAGTACGCCTCCAGCAGGCGTACTTGATCTTGATGGTAGAACCGGATGACGGCCTGCAATACACGTAGACCAAATCCTGTCCCCCAAGTCCAGCCCTTTTTAAGCAGCCAATTGTAGAAGTCTTGTAAACGGAGACCGGTAAGCTTGAGAACGGGGTCGATGGAATCGAGTAGCTCCTGAAGGTTCATCAGGTGGATGTCCCACCGAAGCTGTTGCTCGGTGACGATGCGCAGGGCGGTTGCTGCGGCGCGATGCCCTCCTCCAGCGTCAAAATAGACGAACTCAACTTTCCCCATCTGGATGCATTCTCGCATAGCCCAAAGAGTGTAAAGAAGCAAAAAGTATACCTTAACCAACTCTTCATGTCTGAGCTACTGATTTGTAACATATGAAACGCAATCTAAAATGTGCGATGTGACATGCACGTCCACACCGTTCACTCAGGCATGGCTACCATGCCGGTGCTGAGGCATTTTTGTCGGGAGTGCTATAACCCGCCCGAAGCCCTCTACGAGAAGCTCAAGCACCAAGGGCTGGATTTGGTCACTGTAACCGATCACGATTCGATCGATGCGGGGGAGAGTCTTCGGCGGCACCCGGACTTCTTCGTTAGCGAGGAGGTTACCTGTCAAGCGCCGAGTGAGAACGAAGTCCACGTAGGCGTTTACGACATTTCTGAACGGCAGCATGTGGAGATTCAGCGCCGGCGAAATGATCTTCCGCGCCTGGTGGCTTATCTCGAGGAGCAGCGGGTGTTCTTCAGCGTTAACCACATCTTCTCGGCTCTGACCGGACGCCGCGCGGCGGACGACTTCGACTGGTTTGAAGCCTGTTTCCCTGCTGTCGAAGTCCTGAACGGACACTTGCTGCCCCGCAACAATCACCTTGCCGCCCGGCTGGCTTCCCACACTCGGAAGATCACGGTCGGCGGCAGCGACGCACATGCCTTGCGTTCGGCGGGCAGCGTCTGGACGGAAGTTCGGGGAGCGCGCAACAAGGCTGAGTTCCTGGAGGGGATGCGCGAAGGCTGCGCTCGAGTGCTCGGGGAATCGGGGAATTACTGGAAACTGACGCTCGATGTTTTAACGATCAGCTCCGAGATGTTCCGGGCACGCCCCTTCACACTCCTCCTTGCCCCACTCTTGCCCGTCATCCCCGCTCTTACATTCGTCAATCACCTTCTGGAGAAGCGGTTCGCCCACAGGTGGGGACAGACGTGGGCTCGCATGCGTGGTCTGGATGGCGGCGCGGCAGCCCGGCCCATCCGCCCCGCAGCCGGGGAGGCAACAGCATGACCTTCCCAGCCACCATGTTGACCATCATTTCCAGCGGTGATCACCGCCTGATGCGGCGCGTGAACCGCTGGAAACCGCCGCGCTGGATCAGGCTTTGGATGATCCTGGCAACGCGGGCCGGCAACGGTTGGCTATGGTACCTTCTGGCGACGCTGATTTTGATCTTCGGCGGGCCGTCGCGTTTTCCTGCCGTGACGGCTGCCTGCATCTCCTGTGGACTAGGGACGGTTCTCTTTCTTGCCCTCAAAAGGCTGACCGGACGCGAGCGGCCCTGCGCGGTTGCATCGCACTGCTGGGCCACGCTCTTGCCGCCCGATCAGTTTTCTTTTCCCTCCGGCCACTCGATCAGCGCTTTCGCCTTCGCCGTCTCGATCGGCCTGTTTGAGCCGTCACTAATGTGCGGCCTGCTCTTCTGCGCCCTCAGCGTGGCGATTTCTCGAATCATCCTGGGTCTGCACTTCCTCAGCGACGTGGTGGTCGGGTCCTTGATCGGCGCCGGCCTCGGCTGCGCGTGCTACCTGTTGTTTGTCTAAAATGGACTCCTTGGAATGATCCGTCAACTGACGGGCTGGAGCGGTTCTTCAGCGACCTTTTAACCCGAATTGGCAAATTGAGAAGGGCTGTTCCGCTCCAATCCATTAGACTGAGCTCGCTTCGACCAAAGCCGCGCAGGAACAGGACAATGCGCCTAAGAAATGCTTCACTCTGGGCTTCGAGCCCCTCCCAACTAACCCCTCACCCGGCCCGCTTCCCGATGAAGTGCATCGGGACAGCGGGTCACCCCCTTCCCAAGGGAGAGAGCAGTTTTCATAACTTCAGCGCCATCCAGATAATGCCAGCCCTCTCCCTGGGGAGAGGGTGCCCGACGGAGGAGGGCGGGTGAGGGGTTGTTCCATTCCATGAAACAAGAAACCCGGTTCAACTTACGAATCCGGGTTTAATGGGCTGAGTTTGTGGGAAAAAGTGTTTGGGAGTCAAAACAGGAAGAGGGACGCATGAGCCCCGGTTGCGTCTCAGGGCCTACCTGAATTCCGCTGGTATAGTCTCTGCGAGGGTTGGGTGCAGCATCACTCATACCGCAGTGCCACAATGGGGTCGAGACGGGAGGCTTTTACGGCGGGCCAAAGGCCGAAGAAGAGGCCAATACTGACCGAGACGACCAAACCCACAATCACCGACCAGACAGGAACGGTGGAAGGCAGGGACGGGACAAAAGCTCGGATAAGGAAACTCAGGGTATAGCCGGCCAGGATTCCCATCACTCCGCCTGCTCCTGTAAGACTCATGGCCTCGAGCAGGAACTGCCAGGTGATGTCGCTGCGGCGGGCGCCGACGGCCTTGCGCACGCCGATTTCGCGGGTGCGTTCGGTAACGGAAACCAGCATGATATTCATCACGCCGATGCCGCCCACCATCAAGCCGATGGAAGAGATGATGATGGTGACCAGGACGACCGTGCTCAGCATGTCACGAAACTCCCTGATGAACGTATCGGCGGTTGCCACGCCGAAGCTGTCCGGGTCGGAGGGCTTGTCGTTCCTTAACCGCCTCAGCAAGCCTGTTATTTCGTCAATCGCCTGATTCACCTTCCCCTGATAGGCCAAGGCGGTGATGAAGTTCTCCTTGCTGTTGGGATATGTCTTCCTGTAGGTAAAATAGGGGACGCATATGACTTTATCGTCTGCGTTTTCACCCAAAATCCCCTTGCGCTTTTCAAGAGTGCCGATCACTTCGTAGGTATGGCCGTCGGCATTGATCTCTTTCCCAATGGGATCTTCATTAAGGAAGAGCCTCTGGACCACATCGGCGCCGATCACGGCCACGTCGCGGCGGTGTAAGTCGTCAATATCCGTGAACAAGCGGCCGTCCTTCAAAACCGAGTTAGTGATGCGGAAGTCTTCAGCCGTATTACCTTGTAACCAGGCGTCCAGCATTTCCACGCCCTTGTACTTTGCCGTCATGGCGAGCTCCAAGACAAAGACCTCCAGCCCCACGGATTCCACCGAGGGGCAATGTTCCTTGATGGCCATGCCCTGTTCGTACGTGAGCGGCCTGCGCATCCGTTCTTCGCGTGTAAGGCTGAAACGGATCCCAGGCTGAAACTTGTAAACGTACAAGGTGCGAGTACCATAGTCCTGTGCCATATCCACCAGTTCCTGGTCGAGTCCCTTGAAGATAGACGCCACGCCGATCACCGTGGCCGTTCCGATCAGCACGCCCAAGATGGTCAGGAAAGCGCGGAACTTGTGGCTGCGGAGCGTGTCCAGCGCCAGAAGAAGGTTTTCGCGAATAGGTTGTCGCCGCCGGGTCATGCCTAGGCCTCCGTATGCAGGGCCTCAATGGGTTCGAGGCCGGCGGCCTTGCTGGCAGGGTAGATTCCGAAGAACAATCCCACCGCCGTGGAGAGCAGCAGTCCGAGCAAAACTGCCTTCAAAGGCACGGAGGAGGTGAAATACACATTTACAATCCTGCTGACAATGAGGGCCAGCACGATGCCGATGGCCCCTCCTGAACCCGCCATCACCGCCGATTCGATCACGAACTGCATCAGAATGTCGCGCCGCCGCGCTCCCAGGGATTTGCGGATGCCGATCTCGTGCGTGCGCTCCGTCACACTGGCCAGCATGATGTTCATGATCACGATGCCGCCCACTACCATAAACACCGCCACGATGCCGATGGTCACCGCAAAGATTGTGCCCGTCAACTGATGCCACGATTCCATCAACGTCGATGAGGCATTAATGCCAAAAGTGTCATCCTCGTTGTAAGGGATGTGTCGCCGGGCACGCAAGAGGGCCCTGACCTCGTCCTCAAGCACTGCCATCTGAAGGGAATTCGCGGCCTGGATGCTCACCGCCAGAGAGGGGCGAGATCGGAATAACTTGCGGAAGGTGGTGAGTGGTATATAAACGAAATTATCCTGGCTCTGGCCAAACCTCGACCCGAGTTTCTCGGCAGTCCCGATGACCCGGAAAGGAATGCCATCAACTTGAATTTCTTTGTCCAGGGGATCGACACTGGGGAAGAACTCTTTCACCAAGTCTTGCCCCACGAAACACACCATCGCCTCGTGAGTGTAGTCGGTCTCATTGATGTAACGCCCCAATTGAACCTTCGTTTGTCCAATATCGATCATGTTAGGCGTCTCGCCCTCAACCCGAACCTCATAAACCGTGCGCATTTTGTAGCGCGCTTGATCGTCGGTAGTGTCCATCCAGGCTTCGGCGCCAATGTTCTTGTAACCCTTCAGGTGGTCTCTCAGAAATTCGAATTCTTCAATACGAATGGGCTGGTTACGGCGCCGCGCCCTCAGCCACGCCTCGGATCCCGTGGTCCACTTAAACTGGTGGACGAAAAAGACGTTGGCTCCAAGCCTGGCGATGCGATCGACGATGTAGAAGTTCATGCCATTGATGATTGACATCACGACGATCAGCGTGGCGGTGGCAATTACCACGCCCAGCAAGGTGAGGAAGGAACGAAGCTTGTGCGCGCGCAGCGCCTCCAGAGCAATCCAAAAGGCCTCGCGGGATGTGGCCCAGACGCCCCTCCTCCGACCCACGTGGGGTTTCACCTTGCGGGGAAGGGTTTGCGCTTGGCTGAGTGCAGCCACGAAACTTCCTCCTGCCTGCGACCATCTGGACGCAATTTACTTGACGGATTCGTCGCGTTCGATCTTTCCGTCGCGGACATGGATGATACGATGAGCGTGAGCGGCGATGTCGTGCTCGTGGGTCACCAGGACGATGGTGTTTCCGCTCTCATAGAGGCGCTCGAACACGCCCATGATTTCCTCGCCGGTGGCCGAGTCCAGATTCCCCGTGGGTTCGTCGGCCAGGATGATGGAAGGGTCGTTCACCAAGGCGCGGGCAATCGCCACACGCTGGCGCTGCCCCCCGGAAAGTTCGTTGGGCTTGTGGTGCATGCGTTCAACCAAGTCCACCTTGCGCAGGGCCTCCTGAGCTTTTTCCAGACGCTCTTTGGCGGGGACGCCGCTGTAAACAAGAGGTAGTTCCACGTTGTGCAAGGCGCTGGCGCGGGAAAGAAGGTTGAAGGTCTGGAAGACGAACCCGATTTCCTTGTTGCGAATGTAAGCCAGTTCGTCGTCGGAGAGTTCGCTCACCAGCCGGCCGTTCAACCAGTATTCGCCGCTGGTGGGGGTATCCAGGCAGCCGATCAAATTCATCAGAGTGGATTTGCCGGAGCCCGAGGGGCCCATGATCGCCACATACTCGCCGCGTTCCAGTTCGAACGTCACTCCACTGAGCGCGTGCACCGCTATGGCTTCGCCCATGTCGTAAGTTTTCCAGAGGTTTTCCGTCCGTATCATAACCCCCACGGGTGGGGCCACGGTTTTATGAGTCAAAGACGACACCACTTGTGTTCCCATCGCGATGCCTGTTTCCTTTCCACTCACCTCCGGCCCCCGGGCCATTACCGCCCATGGCCAGCCGGGAAGCGGGGCTGATTCGGTTTCTCTTTCCGAGGTAGCGCTTTTTCTCCCCGAAGGAAGGCTAGGAAGTTGATCCAGCGGGCTTAAGGGCGCTATTGTCCACCTTTACCTTGGTGTGGTTCTTCAGCGTGCGGAGCACACTGAAAGGACCGGAAACGATCTCGTCATCGGGCTGAACGCCTTTGAGCACCTCGACATCGGATTGGCCCATAATGCCGGATTCGATGGGGGAGAAGACTGCCCGGCCGTCCTTAAGCAGGAAGACTCCCTGCACTTCTTCCTTCCCTTTATCTTTGGCCAAATCGGGGGGCTGCGATGTGGCAGCCTGCACCTTGCCTTGGCTGCTCTCGTCTTCTTCCAATTGACGCTGCGTCCGGAAAGTAAGTGCCTGGATGGGGACAGTCACAGCTCTCTGGCGCGTCGCGGTGGTGATCTTGGCGGTCGTGGAAAGCCCCGGGCGGAGACCAAGCGGAGGGTCCTCCAACGTCACAATGACCTTGAAGTCCTTGGCTTCTTCCGCCGTCAATGTACTCGTTCCTGTGGCGGTGCCGGAGGTGCGGCCCACGGCACTCTGGCCGATCTCCGTGACTTTGCCCTTGAACGTCTTATTCGGGATGGCGTCAATCGTCACGTCCGCTGGTTGCCCGAGTCTCACGTTGACGATGTCGGTCTCATCCACCTTGACCTCGGCGGTAACCACTTCCAAATCGGAAATCTGATAGAGCAAGCTTCCGACCGCGTTTTGAACTCCCGGCACCACGTTCTCGCCCACGTGTACCGGCAAGGACGTTACGATGCCATCCAAGGGGGAGGTGTAAATGGTCTTGTCGCGCGCATCCAAGAGGCCGACCAGTGTTGCCTCATTTTGGGTCACCCGAGTCCGCGCCATGTCATGGTTATATGTGGCCTGCTGAAGTTGGGCTTTGGCCTGGGCTACCCGTGCCTGGGCGGCGTCAATGTTGGACTGCGCCACCTTGAAGTCGTTCAGACGCTGGTCAAAAACCTGTTGGGCAATCAACTTATCGCGCAGCAGATCTTTCCCCCGCTCGAAGTCTCCCTGGGCGCGGACAAGGTTGGCCTGAGCGGTTTGCAGGTCCGCCTGCGAGGTTTTCAAACTTGCTGCCGCCGACTGGATAGCAGCCTGGGACCCTTCCACATCCGCCTTGGTAGTGTTGAGGGCGGCCTTTTGCGCATCAATGTTGGCAGTCGCCTGGACCGCCTCCGTCTTCAAGAGGAGCTGGCCCTTCTTGACTGTGTCGCCTTCCTTTACGTAAATATCGGTTATCTTGCCGAAGGAATTCGCATTCACGTTGGCGAGGTTTGCATCGGGCGGCTTAATCTCCCCCGAGGCCGTCACGATGGCTGCCAAATCCTCCCGCATGACCTTCGCGGTCTGAACAGTAAGGGCCCCGCCCTTGCTCCAAATGATCCCGCCTACCACAAGCCCCGCCACAACTATCACTCCCACAATCACCAGAAATATCGACATCGCACCATTCCCGTTGCGAGGCCGGTGCGGGGCCGGGCTAGTCGCGTTTACACATCCAGGAGAATTGATGCGTCCGAGTTCCAGTTCAGTTACGTGGGCCACGGCTGTTTCATCCTTTGCTTCGATTATACGTGCAGACCCCAAACTACCCCTCACCATGCCGGGCTATTGGGCGCCTGCGAAGCCCCCTATCGCTGGGGTCCGATGTCACCACCTGCTCGCCACGGTGGGGGTTTCCAACCATATTACGGTTCTTAGACCTTAAAAGTTTCTCCAAAAGATAGCCCACCCCTAACCGCTGAGCTCAAGGTCTTACGGCAGGGCTAGCGGGCCTCGCTCTCGTGTTTCCTGCCAGGCGATGAGAAAGAAGATTGAGCGATATCAACTCTCATGCCCGTTTCCGGGTGAGATTCTCCGACACCTTCCCGAGCCATTCTAACTCTGCCCATCAACTTAGGGAAGCTGAATTTGACAGTCACCACCCGATCGACAACAAAACTGGTGAGGCGACTTTGGCCGCTGGCTTGCCATTTTTCCCTGAGCAAGGTGGCGGTATACCTCCTTTGACCATGGTTAAGCCACCTTTCGGGCTGGAGCGGCATCAATCATCGTGTCAGGCTAGAGGTGGACCATTTTGTCAAGGGAGGCCTTGACTTTTCAAAGCTCAAGAAATACAATCGGAACGAATTGAGGCCGGGGAAGGAGAACTGTTGGTGTTCAATCGGGTCGAATTCATCGGTCAGAGCGCATGGCGTTTCTGCCTTTGGGTGCTGTTTTCGGGATTCCTGGCATCGGGGCTGGCTCTTCCCGTCTTAACCGCGGCGCCTCAAGACACCGCGCCGCTAAGCAAGGCAGAGAAGCGCCGCCAGAAGGCAATCCAGAAAGAGATGGAGAGCTCTTACAAGCAGTGGCTCGATCAGGAAGTTCCCTACATTATTACCGGAGAGGAAAGAGCGGCTTTCAAGAAGCTCTCTACAGACGATGAAAGGGAACAGTTCATTGAGGGGTTCTGGGAGCGGCGCAATCCCAATCCTGGAAGCCCCGAGAACGAGTTTAAGGAGGAATACTACCGGCGTATTGCCTACGCAAACGAGCACTATGCCTCGGGCCTCGAGGGCTGGAGAACCGATCGCGGGCGAATCTATATCATGTACGGCCCGCCGGACGAGGATGACGACCACACCATGGGCGGCACCTATGATCGACCTGGGAACGAGGGTGGCGGCATGACCGAAACATATCCCTTCGAAGACTGGCGGTATCGTTATATTGACGGCATCGGGACCAACATAGTTCTGGAATTCGTCGATCCGACGATGACCGGAGAATATCACCTCACCATTGATCCGAACGAAAAGGATGCTCTGCTCCATATTCCCAACGCCGGATTAACTTTGGCGGAACAGCAGGGCGTGTCGAACAAGGCTGACCGCATTTCGGGCATGAACAGCGGAGGTGGAATTGGCCAGGGTTCACAGGCTCCAACGTCCGAAAGCATGAATGAATTCACCAAATTGGACCTATACGCAAAGATCTTCAGCCCGCCTGAGATCAAGTTTAAAGATCTAAAGGCGGTTGTGACCTCGAAGATTTCCGGCCAGCTTTTGCCTTTCGACGTTCGCACAGACTTCATTCGCGTGACCGATGAGACCGTGCTCACCCCCGTTACAGTTCAAGTAGCTTACCGTGATCTGCAGTTTCAGAATAAGGACGGGGTGATGCATGGCGTCATGGATATCTATGCCCAGTTCACCAGCCTGGGTGGAAGAAATGTGGATACCCATGAAAAGAGCTTGGTGGTGGACATTCCAGAGCATGAATTTCAGAGCTCCATGGAACGTAAGGCGGTATATCAATATGCCATCCCGTTGCGTCCCGGTCGCTACAAGCTGAGCTTGGTGATGAAAGACAACATCAACGGGCACATGGGTTCGATGGAAATCGGCGTGGTAGTCCCGCGGTTCGAAGACGACAAGCTATCGAACAGTTCATTGATTCTCGCGGACCTCATTCAGCCTCTGCCTACGAGTCAAGTGGGCACGGGCCCCTTCGTCATTGGTGGGACGAAGGTTCGCCCCAGCGTCAACCAGACCTTTACGCGCGACCAGAAGCTTGGTATCTATATGCAGGTGTACAACCTGGGTTTGGACGCGAAGACGCACAAGTCATCGTTGGATGTGCAATACCAAGTGCTGAAGGATGGGAAACCTCTTCTAGCGCAAGCTGAGGACGCAGCCAAATTGAAGGACGCCTCGCAGCAGGTTACCTTGGAAAAGCAAATGCCCTTGAGTGTGCTTCAACCTGGCAAATACACGGTGCAGATAAAGGTCACGGACAACATAAAGAAACAAACCGTTTCCCCTTCGACCACTTTTGAGCTAAAGTAAGCACGGCTTGGTGTTTTGCAGGTCAGATGGTGGGTGGCAACGGGAGACTAAGACGAGTCACATGAAAGTTGCAAATACCGGAATCAGGCTTTCGGCTATCCTCTTGGCAGGGTGTCTTCTTTCCCCACTGCTTAGTCCGGCGCGGGCTCTCGCGTCGGAATATGGGCGGCTGGCGGGCAGCGTTTCGGACAATCATGGCGTTCCTTTGATGGGCGCCACGGTTCTGGTCCTTGGGCCGCTGCTGAGTCCCGCTGCCGGCGCCGGGGAACAAGCGGAGCGCGTCATCACCGACGCCCAAGGCAAGTTTGCAGTTGGGCACCTCATTCCGGGCTGGTACTCGCTTCAGATTGTTTCGCCAACGCGGTTGCCCGCTCATCGGAACGGGATTAAGGTGGAAGCCGGGCAGACCTCTACTCTGAAATTTGTTTTGGGCGACGTCTTTGCCCCTTTGCGTTTTCAGCTTCCCGATAACGCCACAACCACCTTGGGCGATGATTGGAAATGGGTGCTGAGGACTTCCGGAGCCACCCGGCCTATCCTCAGATTCCGCCATCAGGTTGCAGAGACTGACCCAAGCAGCACAAAGCCTCCTCTGCCCGCCAGCCAGGGTCTTGTCGGCATGTTGACGGGATCGTCTAGCCGGGATCCACTGGCCAGCGACCCCGGCATGGAAAGTGTTTTGGCTTACGTTCGCTCGCTGTCCCTGGACTCCGATCTTCTGGCAGTGGGTTCAGTCGCGGCCACCGGAAATCTGGCATCTTCAGTGGGGACGGAGTATCGAAAGGGCCTGATTAACGGTGATTTTGAGGAAATCTCTCTGGTCGTGCACCGAATGGGTTACGCAGGTGGCGTGATCGGTCCGGGTGGCGGCGGACAGCTTTCCGATTCCTATGCGCAGGGATTAGTGGCAAGCTACACGCAAACCCGATACATTTATCCTCACCTGGCATTGACGACGGGTATGGAAATTGATTACCTAAATGCGCTTCGGGATGTGGTGATCACGCGACCGCGAATGAAACTGGCTTATCGCCTTTCCCGCTCCACCGAGGTTGCCCTACAGGTGGGGAGTGGACCACCCGATGGTTCAGGGGCACTGCTCGACCGTACCAGCAGGCTCGACTCCTTCCCGCTGCTGACGCTGCGAGACAATCGGCCGGAGCTCGAGCAACTCGACCATTCCGAGATCTCCTTGAACCACTGTCTGAATGGTTCCGCGCGATTTGAACTCGCCGCTTACCACGATGGGGTCAAGAACGCAGCCGTTTGGGGATCGGCCAATCCTGGGGCAGCAAGCTGGCTTGCGGGTAATTACATGCTGAACCCGGCCGGGGATGGGGTCTTCGTGAATATGGGCGACTACCACTCTTCTGGATATCGGGTGGCTTATACTCAACGCCTGGGAAATCGCGTCGAAACTCTTGTCGCATACGTGGTGGGCGATTCCCTTTACGCACGCGATGTTGTCAGCCATGCCCCGGAGACGGATCTACAAGGTGTGCTCAAGCCCGTTCGTAGTGGTTCCTTGGCCGGACGAGTTTCGGCTCGAATTCCCGTCACTCGGACTCAACTGACGAGTTCTTACGAATGGGTTCAGCGCGGGCGTGTGACCACGTTGGATCCTTACGGCCAAGCCGATATGCAACTGCAACCATTTTTGGATGTCCAGATCCGCCAGCCCCTTCCTGCCCTTGCCTTCCTGCCCGGCCACATCGAAGCTGTCGCGGATTTCCGGAATTTGTTGGCCCAAGGCTACTCGCCCTTGACCCAATCGGGCGCGAGGACTTTGCTGCTGAGTTCAGCTTATAAGTCTATCCGCGGGGGCTTCTCCGTACAATTCTAACTTCTGGCGAATAGTTAGCGGAATAAAAGTCACTGCCTTGAAACCGATTCGTCATGGCGGTCTTCAAAACCCCAAAAGTTACGGAAGCCGTATGATCCTTGGATGTGAGGGTAGGGTTATGGAAAAGCGGAGGCCATATACCGAATTTGGTAGACAGCGTAGCTATTATCTTACTTATATCCTATCTATTTGATAATAAGTATTTTATTTGTGCTTTGAAAGTCCAATTATTGGAATCTAACTTGCTTAGGACTTGTATTGGTAGTCTAAATAGTAGTGCGCACGTCTATACGTTGAGATGACAAAAGCTCCACCTTACCGGTTTACATCTGTTTCGCTGGCTATCCTTAGCCTGACGCTTGTCGTGTTCGCGGTTATCAATCTCCAGCAGCGGGTCCGCTATCGGCTGCCGGACGACGGGGTCTCCTGGGTTGACGCTCAGGGGGGGGTGGAGGCATGGATTGTCACCCCCGATGGTCCGGCTGACCGGGCAGGGATCCGGGAGGGGGATCTCCTAGAGTCAATCGACAAGAAACCGATTCACGCGGCGGCTGACGCCGCTCGCGAGATTTTTCACGACGACATATGGTCTCAGACAAGCTATACCCTAGTGCGGAACGGCGAAAAGTTTCAAACTTCGCTGGTTCTTGTTCCCCAAAAAGCGGCCGCGACGGTGCGGTATTATCTCAGCTTGGTGGGCCTGATATACCTGGTTATTGGGACTTTTATACTATTGCGACGCTGGACGGCTCCTAAATCACTGCATTTCTATGTCTTTTGCTTAGCGTCCTTTATCCTCTATACATTCTCCTATACCGGGAAGCTGAACCTGTTCGATTGGATGGTATATTGGCTGGAGGTTCTTGCCTTGCTTCTTCAGCCAGCGCTATTCCTGCATTTCTGCCTTGGTTTTCCCGAGCAGAAGACTTTCCTGCGCGGCCGGCGTTATGTGATACCCTCCCTTTACGTTCCAGCGGCAGTCCTGGCGGCTGTTCATGTCCTGGTGGCCACGGGGCTCATGGTTTTCCCCATGCCCCTGCTCCAGGTACGTTGGCTTGTTGACCGCGTAGAGTTCGTGTATCTAGCCGTCTACTTCCTGGTGGGGGCAGTGGTACTCCAGCATGCCTATTCGCTGGCGCAGGTGCCTCTGCTGAAGCAGCAGTTGAAATGGGTGACGCGAGGGACTTGGCTTGCTATCGCGCCGTTTGCGGCCTTCTATGCGATCCCCTATTTCCTCGGGTTTATTCCCAACGCTTGGATGAACCTCTCTGCCCTCTCGCTGGTCTTTCTCCCCGTCACTTTTGGCTACGCCATTGTGCGTTATCGCCTGATGGACGTGGATGTCATTTTCCGCAGGGGGATTGCTTATACACTGGCTACGGCCGCCATTGTGGCCCTCTATTTCGGTGTAATCGGGTTATTTGCGGATTACTTCCGGTCCTCGATCCCTATAACCAGCCGTGGTGGGTGGGTCTTGGCAGTCGTCGTCACTGCTTTGTTTTTCCAGCCCATGGTGAATTGGATACAGGTGCGGCTGGACAGGTTCTTTAACCGCGAGCGTTATGACTATCGCCGCACCCTGTTGGAGTTCGCGCGCGAACTGAGTTCCGAGTTGCATGTGGATCGTCTCCTCGAGCAGGTAACTGTGAAGCTGACCGAGACCCTGGGCGTCGATCGCCTGGCGGTTTTTTGGGCGACGGATTCGGACCAATTCCGCCTGGTCAAGTCGCGCGGCGTGAGTTACTCCGAGGGACTGGATACGAGTTTCCTTGACCCCGCTCGCAGCCAGCAGGGCAAGGAGTATCTGTTTTTTGACAGTGTCAGACGCCCGTTTGGCTTCCCGCCCTCGGCGCAGAAGACGATCGAGCGGTTGGACCTGCACTACTACCTGCCCTTTAAGGTGAAAGAGCGCACCTTGGGTTACCTCGGCCTGGGGAAGACGCGGGATGGGGACTTCCTCTCCAGCGAGGATATTGATCTTCTGCAGACCCTCACCGGGTATGTCTCCGTGGCGGTTGAAAATGCCCAGCTTTACGAATCGCTTGAGAAGAAAGCTCTTGAATACCAGGCACTAACAGATTTCAGCGAGAACATTATAGAATCGATCAACGCCGGAGTTCTCGCCTGCGACCTGGAAGGGAAAGTGGGGTCATGGAATTCCGCCATGGAGAGGCTTTACGGCTTGGTCCGAAATGATGCCGTGGGGAAATCTCTTCAGGCCATTTTCCCACCCGAGCTGTTGGCGGAATTGCCTGGAGCTTCGGATGCGCATAGCGTCCTGAGTCTGTACAAGTTTCGCTTGCATACCCCGGGGGGCCAGACGCTGATTGTGAACCTCTCGGCGGTCCCACTAGTTGGGAAGGATGGTCACGTACTCGGCAGGCTGCTGATTTTCAACGACTTGACCGAACGCGTGAACCTCGAGGACCAGTTGATTCAAGCGGAGAAACTCTCCTCCATCGGCTTGCTGGCGGCAGGCGTCGCTCACGAAGTGAACACGCCTTTGGCGGTTATCACTTCCCAGGCCCAAATGCAGATGAGGCAGTTGCCGGCGGATGATCCCCTCTCCCGGACTCTCGACAAGATCATCAAGCAGGCGTTTCGCGCCTCCGAGATTGTCAACAACTTACTGAAGTTCTCACGTGTCAGTGGCAGTGAGTATTCCGAACTGGATTTAAACAAGCTGGTCCGCGAGACCATGTCGCTGGTCGAACCGATGCTGCGCGCCTCCAAGATTTCCGTGAATGCGCAATTGTGTTCCTCATTGCCCTTGGTTTACGCCAACCCCGGAAAACTCCAGCAGGTTTTCATGAATCTCATCATCAACGCGCGCGACGCGATGCCGCGTGGCGGCGAGTTGACCATCTCCACCCAATGCGAAGACTCCTCGGTCCGCGTCGAGGTTTCGGATAACGGGGTGGGAATTTCACCCGAGCATCTCAGCAAGATTTTTGACCCCTTCTTCACTACCAAGTCGACGAGCCGCGGAACGGGGTTAGGCCTCGCGGTTACGTATGGCATCATTCGTGAGCATCTGGGGAAGATCGAGGTGCAGAGCGCGTTGGGACACGGCACGTCGTTCCGTGTGGAGTTGCCGGTTGCGAGGAAAGTGGTAAATGCCGCTTAAGGGCTCCATTCTTATCATTGATGACGAGCAGGAAATCCGGGAGAGCTTGGAGCAATTGCTCAAGCTGGAGGGTTATCAGGCGGACTCCGCCTCGACCGGCGGAGAGGGTCTGAAGAGAATTGAAGGCGGAGTGTTTGACTTGGTCCTCTTGGATATTAACCTTCCTGACCGTAATGGCCTGGATATGCTGAAATCCATAAAACATGACTCGCCGGAAGTCGGCGTTATCATGATTACCGCTTACGACTCCAGCCAGATGGCCTTCCAGGCCTCCAGGGAGGGTGCGGAGAGTTACATCACTAAGCCTTGGGACAATGACAAACTGCTGCTGGAAGTCCGGAACCTCCTTGACAAATCGCGCCTTCTGGCGGAAAACCTCCAGCTTCGCCGGGCGCTGAAACGCTTCGCGCTTCCCAACATGGTGGGCAGAGGCGACAAGATGCAGAAGGTGATGGACCTCATCACCCAAGTGGCCGTCAGCCGCGCCACAGTCCTGATTACCGGCGACAGCGGCACCGGTAAAGAGCTTGTCGCCAAGACCATCCATGCTATGAGCCCGCGCGCCGACCGGGCTTTTGTTCCTGTCAACACCGGCTCAATGCCTGTGGACCTCTTGGAGAGTACGCTGTTTGGGCATATGAAGGGGGCGTTTACTTCTGCCATTGCCACCAAACGCGGATTGTTTGAATTGGCCGATCAGGGGACGATCTTCTTTGATGAAATCGGCACGGTGGGGGTTGAGACGCAGGCGAAACTGCTGCGGGTGATCCAGGAGCGCGAGTTCATGCGCCTGGGAGGGACGGAAACCATCAAGGTGGATGTGCGCATCCTCGCCGCCACTAATGCCGATTTGCGAAAGTTGGTCCTAGCCGGGCACTTCCGGGAAGACCTCTATTACCGTTTGAACGTCATTAGCATTTGCCTTCCCCCGTTGCGCGAGCGCAAGGAGGACATTCCTCACCTCGTCGAGCACTTTTTGAAGAAGTTTTGCGAGGAGAATGGCCGCCTCGGCCTCCAGTTTTCAACCGACGCAATGAAAACCTTAATGGATTACGACTGGCCGGGTAACGTGCGTGAGCTTGAAAACGCTGTGGAGCGAGCTGTTGTGCTGGCCTCAGGGCCCAACCTGGGGCTTGATCTCTTGCCTGAACAACTCTTTCAAGACGGCTCAAACGGCGCCCAGGGCCACCCCTCCCAGGACTTCGCCGGCCGTTCGCTTTTTGAGATCGTGGAAGCTTGGGAGCGCAAAGTTATTCTCGATATGCTGGCTCGTACCAACTGGAGCCAAACCGATGCCGCCGAGCGCTTCAAGATCCCCCTTTCCACCCTCAATCAGAAGATCAAGCGACTCCAAATCGACGTCAAGCACCGCGGGGAATCATAATTACTTTGGAGTGCGGCGGCTTGCCGCCGCTTTTTCCCCGACTTTGACGCGACCCTGGCTTTACTTGCCGCGAACTCGCTCGCCGTCCCTCTCACTCGGTAGAACCGACCAGCCGTGGCACGCCCAGTAAGCTGGTCCCGCGGAGCGCGAAAAGCCGCGGCAAGCCGCCGCACTCCAAAAACACACCTGACTTTCGTGTCCAAAGATCAGTGGGGGAAAGGGTAGCGTCGACTTGTCAGGGGTGTGGCAAAGCGTTCAAGTTTCGAAAGTGCTCCGTGGACAGGAACAGGCCGATCATCATGCTGGCGTTATATCCCATATGAAGAAAGACGCTGGGAGCCAATGAACCGCTCCTGCCGCGCGTCAGCGAAAACACCAGCCCCACGAGGAAGATCAAGAACATGTGGTTCCAGGCGCCCCAATACTCAGGCACATGCAATCCCCCGAACAGGATGGCGGTTATCAGAATGGCGGAGCGGAGGCCGATTTGCGACTCGAAGATGCCAAAGAGGATGCCGCGGAAAATCATTTCCTCCATGAAGGGGGCAACCAGAATGGCGAATGCTCCTATGGCATAAGCGGCAGCCCTTGAGTTGAACAGACTTTCGAGAGGGAATTGAGTTGCGTCCGGTAGAACCGGTGGAAATAAAGCAATGGCAACCGTCATGAGTGTTCCGCCGGCAAAGCAACCGAGCGCTTGCCAAACTGTGATACGTCGCCACCGAAGCGTTGCCCAAAATGGCTGCGCGTGGCCCACGGTCACGAGAACATAGATGTAGGCGAGCATTAGGCCGTAGAAGACAGTTTGCAGGGCCAGCAAGAAGAAAGGGTCGTTGGAGAGTTGCTGTCTCGCCAAGCGCCAGTGCATGGTTGGCTGAATCAGCGCGTATCCCAGGAGAATGAGGATATTGGCGGCAAACAGCCCGATAGGCACAAAAGCGATGAAGAGGAAAAAATCGCGCAGCCCCCAGGGCTTGGGCAGGGATTCCCGCGCCTCTGCGAGTGTGCTCTCCAGTGGTGGCGGCACATCCGGAGGAGGGGCCTGCGGCTGAGTTTCGTCTATCAAGGCATACACTCCCGCCAATCTACCAGTTGCGTGTTGGCCCGAGGGTCTGACAGAATCTGACTGGTCGTGTAACCGGTCATCTGTTATCCTAATAGAGCCATGAAGATTAAGGGAAGAACATTCACAGCAACCGAGTTCAAAGCAAAGTGCTTGCGGATTCTGGACGACCTCGAACCACAAGGCATTATCATTCTGAAACGGGGTCGCCCCGTTGCCAAGGTCATGCCCATCTCCACTCGGCAAAATGAGAAACTCATTGGGTCGATGAAGGGAAAGATTGTCATCACAGGCGACATCTTTTCAACCGGCGTAAATTGGAATGCTCAATCTTGACACCCACATTCTAATCTCAATCCTTAACGGCGATCTCACTCCCCGCGAACATGAGCTGTTGGTGAAAAACGAATTAGCAATCTCCGGCGTGGTGCTTTGGGAGCTTGCCAAGCTGGTCCAAATCGGCCGCCTGCGCATGGATTTCGATAGCACCGAGTTCCGCCAGTGCCTTCGCCAAATTACTGTTCTTCCAATAACCCTCGAAATCGCGCGCACGAGCACTCGACTGGATTTCTCTTCCGATCCTGCCGACGAGATCATCGCCGCTACAAGCATCGTCGAAGACGTCCCACTTCTGACCCGCGACCGGAAAATCCTCAAATCCCGAATTGTCCCCCTTGCGGAGTAGGAAAGCTATCAGTCATCTGCGGTCAGCTCTCAGCGAACAAGTTCTTCTCGCTAAGGGCTGATAGCTGAAGGCTGATAGCTTCTTGCACCCGGCACCTGCACTTCTGCTCGTCACTCATCACTTGTCACTCGTCACCGCTCTTAAGCGCTGCCGCCAACAAGGGGACCATCAATTCGTGGTGCCCGGTAAGCATATACCCGTGGCTGCGATCCTGTCCCTTTCCTTCCCCCGCCGTCGGCCGCAAGACCACGTTTTGCACGGGGCGGTAATGCTGGATGAAATCCATGTTCACGGTTGTTATGCCGCGCGGCGCTCGGCCGAGGTTGGCAGCCAGGCTCAGGCATTTTAAGAACACTTCCGGCAACACGACCGCTGAGCCGACATTAAGGTAAACACCCCCGCCATGCATGCCTTTGACCAGTGACGCAAGTAGAAGGAAATCGCGATGGGTGGCGGCTCCCAGGGCCCGTGGATCGATGGCCGGATGATTGTGGATAATGTCCGTTCCAATGGCTTCATGGACCGTCGCTGGAACCCGCAGGCGATAGGCCTGCGCCAACAGGCTGAAGCGCCGGAAACCCGCTTGCCGCCTGCCAGCCAGCAACCGGCCCACAGCTTCTCCGATGCCTAGCTCTTCCCGGTCGCCCGCCGCGATGGTTTCATTAATGATCCGGCCGGTTTCTTCCGCCATGCCGAACTTCCCTCGGCCCAACACTGCCGGGACGTCTTCGGAAGTTGCACCCGTCAGGGCTATCTCGAAGTCATGAATCATGGCCGCGCCATTCATGGCCACCGCGGTGAGGTAGCCTCGCCTCATGAGGTCAATCAGGATGGGAGCGAGGCCGCACTTGATCACGTGCCCGCCAATCCCCCAGATAATCGGCTTGCGGCGCCCGCGCGCCACCTCCAGCGCCTTCACCACTCCGCGAAACGTTTCGCCCGCCAGAATGCGCGGCAGAGAATTCATCCACTCGCGAATGCTGGCGCCGGGCCTCGGGACTCTTGCGAAGTCTCGAACCGTAACCTTGCTTGGCCGCAAGGCGAGCGGATAGGTCCTGACCTTATCGAGTTTGAGCGGTCGTTGTGGGTAGATTGTCATCTAGGCAATGACGGTATCCGGCGCGATCATAGCCGTCCTTGGTTCTTAGCGACACGGAGGTCCCGCTCAGTAACAAAAACCCGGGGCATGCGCGGACGCAATGAGCGCGCCTGCGCCAGAAGATCTTCCGGGTCCAGGCGGTTGCCGACGAGGGCCTTTTCGAGACAGGAAATAGCCTCTCCGTTGATACTGCGCCGGTGCTGCGCGGCGCTATCCTTATGCCGCTGGTGCAGCTTCTCGGGAATATTCTTGATCGTCAGCGTTGCCATCTCTCACTCTCAAGCATTCACAATGGGAACCATCACGGAAGCATACGGCTGACCGTAGGCAGGTGTCAAACAGAGTAAAGAGCTCTCACGAGGAGGACTGGGTCCATCAGGACCAAGCACATCTCCAGCCCAGCCAGCATTCTTTGCGTCCTTCGCGTTCTTTGCGCCTTTGCGTGAAACCGTTGTTTGAGGTTTTGCGGTTTTTGCGCGAGAATGCTTACCGTGACTGAGAACGAAATCGCCAAACAGATTGTTGACGCCGCCTTCAAAATTCACACAACGCTTGGCCCAGGACTGCTTGAATCCGTCTACGAGGCTGTCATGGCGCAAGAGTTGACGAGGCGTGGACTGCATTCGGAAAGGCAGCAAGCGCTTCCCGTGGTGTGGGAGAACATCCATTTAGAGGCCGGCTTCCGAGTCGACCTGATCGTCGAGAATAAGGTCATCGTGGAGATCAAATCGGTTGAAGCCATCGCGCCCGTGCACAGGAAGCAGTTGCTGACCTACCTACGCCTAGCTAACAAGCGGCTCGGGATTCTGATCAATTTTGATGTCGACTTAATAAAGGATGGCATTGCGCGGGTGGTGAACGGGCTGGCGGAGTAAGCGGAACGGCAAACAGACGGGCGGTTTCACGCAAAGGCGCAAAGAGCGCAAAGGACGCAAAGAAGGCCAATTTGAGCTCCGCTGTCGGGCAAAGAAGTGCGAGCGCGGACTTATTTTTGAACTCTGCGACTCATCTCACCATGTCGGAGAAAAAGCCGCAGACTTAAAGAGCAAGCCTGCTCTGCCTGCCTGCTATGGTTTTTCAAACTGGCCGGGACCTTCTCCCTCGATGGCCAATATCCGGTTGTACAAGCGATCCTGCGCCTCCGGGATGGATTCGTGGTCGATGAAGTTGAACTGCCGTACGTCGAAATGTAGTTGATCCAATTGCTTCTTGTCGCACATCCAGATGACCGTTCGGCCCAAGCCTATCATCATGCCGGCTTCGAAATAAACTCCGTAGCGCTGGCCCGTAAAGTCGGCAACCATAAAGCGCGAACGTTTGATCTGGCCGAGGATTTCATCATCGATTCGATTGACGTGTTCGTGTCTGTCGATTCGGAGCGGATCGTATCCAGCCTTTAGAATTGCCGGTTTAATAGCCTGGTTGTATAAGTTGTCGGTGCTTTTGTCGAACCACATCGCCACGAAGGCTCTGTTCGACAAACGCCCTGAACGCTTGATTTCTTCCGATCTCTCCCAGCCGCGTAACGTGACCGCTTGGCCACCCCCAACAGGGCTGCTGGTGTAACCGCGATCAACGAGCGTCTGTTGGAGGAACCTCACCTCGTCAGGACCCCGAGCAATCAGCAATGGGTAGTCTGTTTCAGGATGAAACGTCGTTGCTGCCCCTAGCGCTGGAGTCATCTGAGCCATCAGTTCGAGAAGGTTGTCGAGCTTTTCAGGAGGTGTGTACTGCGGGAGGGTTCGCACGAATTGCTCAATCGTGTCGGTCTTGATGGTGGGTGCCTCGACCCCTTTCGGGAGACGCCGGCAGTAGGCCGAAAGCAGTGGTTTGTACTCAGGCTTGACTGCCAAAACATCCTCGATCGCCTGCGAAGTGATCTTGAAGCGGCCGCACCGCGCGCACTCCACCTTAAATGTGAAGCTGATCCCCTCGCGGTATGTGGCCGGGCCATCACAGAGCGGGCATGTCGGACTTGTTGTTGGCGTTATTGGAATTCTCCTTTCGGGCGCGGACTCAGACAGGCTTCAAATGAAAGGCCTGCGCCAGCCAACCTTCACAAGGGCACGGCCTCTTGAAGTACGCGTTCTTTGAGAAGGGGGCTAAGGCCCTTGTCTTTCAGATTGGCCATGGTGTCAGTCTTCCCAACTGCGCTAAGTGGCCAGGTAAACTCGGCGCTACAACGGCGGTCAGCGGCCATCGCTACTGGCGGCCATTCTTGAGCACCGCCGCCAGCGCCTGTCCCGTAAAGGACTTCTTCACGCGCGCTACTTCTTCCGGTGTGCCCTGGGCGACGATTCTGCCTCCCTCGTCACCACCCTCCGGTCCCAGGTCGATGACCCAGTCCGCTTGTTTCACGACGTCCAGATTGTGCTCGATGATAATAACGGTGTTGCCAAGGTCTGTCAAGCGACTGATCACCTCCAGGAGTTGTTTCACGTCGTCGAAATGGAGGCCGGTGGTAGGCTCGTCGAGAATGTACAGGGTGCGCCCGGTCTGGCGGCGGCTCAACTCGCGTCCCAATTTGATGCGTTGGGCTTCGCCACCTGAAAGCGTGGTGGCGGGCTGGCCCAGGTGGACATAACCAAGTCCGACGTCCAGCAAGGTCTGGAGCCGCTGCTTGATTTGCGGAATGTTCTCAAGAATGGGCAGGGCATCCCGAACCGTGGTGTCCAGCAAGTCGGCGATGGATTGGCCCTTGTATTTCACCGCCAGGGTCTCGGAGTTGTAGCGGCGGCCCCGGCAGACCTCGCAGGTCACGAAGACATCGGGCAGGAAATTCATCTCAATGCGGCGCAAGCCCTCACCCTGGCAGGCCTCGCAACGGCCGCCTTTGACGTTGAAGCTGAACCGGCCGGCCCGATAGCCACGCTCGCGCGATTCGGCCAACATCGCAAAGAGCTCCCGGATGGGCGTAAACACGCCTGTATAAGTGGCCGGGTTGGAGCGCGGGGTGCGCCCGATTGGAGACTGGTCAATCACGATGACTTTATCCAGGTGTTCCAACCCCAGAATGGCCTTGTGCGCGCCCGGCTCCGCGATGGCCCGGTAGAGCTTCTTGGCGATGGCGTGGTAGAGGATGTCGTTCACCAGGGTTGACTTGCCTGAACCCGAGACGCCCGTCACCACGCTGAGCAAGCCCAGCGGAAACTGCACATCGATATTTTTCAAATTATTAGCTCGCGCGCCGAGTACGGAAAGGAATTTGCCGTTCGGCGAGCGTCGCTTGGATGGGACGGGGATTCGCAGCTTGCCCGATAGATATTGCCCGGTAAGAGAATCCTCTGTGGCAGCGATCTGGCCGGGGAGCCCGGCGGCCACCACAAAACCACCCTGCTTGCCGGCCCCTGGCCCCAGATCGACCACGTAATCAGCCCGGCGTATGGTTTCCTCGTCATGCTCGACCACCAGCACGGTATTTTGCAGGTCACGCAATCGTTCCAGGGTTTGGAGCAGCCGCTGGTTGTCGCGAGGGTGCAAGCCGATGCTCGGTTCGTCGAGCACATAAAGCACGCCGCGCAACTTCGAACCGATTTGGGTGGCCAGCCGGATGCGTTGGCTCTCACCGCTGGAGAGCGTGGCGGCTGACCGGTCAAGGCTCAGGTAACCCAACCCCACATCTTCCAGGAATTCCACGCGCTCGAAGATGGCGTTCAATATGCGCTCCGCGATGAGAGTCTGGCGGGGCGTCATGCGAAGTTCCTTCAAGACTTTTTGCACTCGGCTTACAGGAAGCGCCGTGAGGTCGGCAAGGGAGAGGTCAACCACGGTCACAGCCAGGCTTTCCGGCCTCAAACGCTTGCCCTGGCATTTGGGGCAAGGCACCGCAGACATGTACTGCCCGAACCACTCACGATAATTCTCCGACTTGGCTTCCGCATTCCAGCGCTGGAGCAGGGGCAGCACGCCGGGAAACACCGCGGGGGCTTTGGGTTGCTCCGGGTTGCGCCCAAAAAGAATCAGGTTCTGGATCTTCACAGGAAAGCGCTCAAAAGGGGTTTTCAAGTCGAACCCATAGTGTTCGGCCGCACGCAGCAGACCGCGCTGTAGGGCAGACGAACCGCGCCCCGGCCCCAGCCCTCCTTCAAGCAGCGGCCGGGACCAATCGACGATCACCTTGGCAGGGTCGAAAGTGTATTGGCTGCCCAGGCCTCGGCAAGCGGCGCAGGCCCCATAAACGCTGTTGAAAGAGAACGAACGGGGCTCGAGCGCGGGAATGCTGATGCCGCAATCCACGCACGCCCACTCCTGCGAATAGAGTTGCTCCTCCCCATTGACGACGGCCACCTGCACGATGCCTTTGGCCAGCTTCATGGCCGTTTCGATGGATTGCGTCAGCCGGCTTTCGATTCCGGACTTCAGCATCAGGCGGTCCACCACCACCTCAATGGTGTGGTTGCGTCGCCGGTCGAGGCGAATCTCCTCATCGACCTGGCGCAACTGTTTATCCACCCGCACACGCACGAACCCTTCCTGCGACAGTTGCTCGAAGAGCTTGCGGAACTCCCCTTTCCGCCCGCGCACCACGGGCGCCAGAATCATGATGCGCTGGCCTTCGCCGTTTGCGATGGAGAGGCCCTCCTGGTTCTGCGCCATGATGGAGGAGACAATCTGCTCCGTGGTCTGGCGGGAGATCGGCCGGCTGCACTGGTGGCAATGGGGCTCGCCGATGGAGGAGTAAAGCAGCCGGAGGTAGTCGTAGATTTCCGTGATGGTGCCGACTGTCGAGCGCGGGCTGCGGCTGGTGGTTTTTTGCTCGATGGAGATGGCGGGACTCAAGCCCTCCACCGTGTCAACATCAGGCCGCTCCATCTGGTCGAGGAATTGCCGGGCATAGGCCGAAAGGGTCTGAACGTAACGGCGCTGGCCTTCGGCGTAAATCACGTCGAACGCCAGGCTGGACTTGCCGGAGCCGCTCAAGCCCGTCACCACCGTCAGCGCGTGGCGCGGAATCTCCACGTCGATGTTCTTGAGATTGTGCTGGCGCGCGCCACGAACCGTAATCCGGTCGATCATTCGCCCTGAGACCTACAGTGAGGAATTTCGAGAAAAGGCCAACCTTTCATGCTAATTCCCGGACGAAAGGGGAGTCAAGGGCATTCAATGACCCCCAATTCGCCGATAAGGTTGTCGCGGGTGGCGCCGACATCGCCTTTTATGTCGGCGACAGTCAAGAAGGCAGGACAGCCCACGGATAGGACGCGGCGACAGGGATGTTGCGCGTGTTCGTGGGGCGCATACATGAGAGACAATGTATGGAGCGCCAGGATAAGCCTGGCTGATCTTGTAAGCTGAAAGGAGCTTACCCTGTCAATTGCCCATTCAGCAGGTAGCCGAGCGAGCGTGAGGCGGAGC
>Ga0182027_10002572_pt1 | contig 29301 bp, 29 predicted proteins | sample 712E1DmetaG_FD_121300 | JGI IMG/M metagenome (GOLD analysis project Ga0182027, IMG submission 121300) | Permafrost microbial communities from Stordalen Mire, Sweden - 712E1D metaG (Illumina Assembly) | ecosystem: Environmental > Terrestrial > Soil > Wetlands > Permafrost | place: Sweden...
CACCTGGCCCTTCTTTACATGCTGGCCCTCGACGACATCGACGGTCTTGACCAGGCCGGAGACATCGGTCGTCACCATCAGCTTGGCGGCCCCGACATAGGCGTCGTCGGTGCCGCTGTAGCGGCCGCCCGTCAGGTACAAAACCAGGGCCACCGCCGCCACCGCCGCGACGCCGAAAATCATCGCGTCCCGGCGCAGCCGCGCCTTGTCTTCCCACAATTCGCCGACCCAACCGCGCGCGGCGCTTTCGTAATTCGAGGCGGTCATCTGACCCGGTAAGACGGACATAGGCTTACTCTCCCACCACGGCGTGCGGATCGTGATCCGCGGTTTCCGCCGTCAGCTTGTTTTTCATGTGGTGCAGAACTTCGCCCGCAGCGGCCCACGCAGCGGGGTCGAGGCCCTCGGCGAGTTCGTCGTGGATCTCCGCCCGGTAGCGCTTGAGCTGGGCAAGGATGGGCTCCGCGGCCGGCAGGAGATGCAAACGCCGGATGCGCCGGTCGTTGGGATCGGAGCAGCGCTTGACGAAGCCGCTGGCCTCCAGCCGGTCGATCAGCCGGGCAACGCTGATCGGTTCGACCTCGAGAATGACGGCCAGCTCATTCTGCGACAGGCCTGGCTGCAGATGCAGCCTCAGGAGAATCACCCCCTGCGCGCGCGTCATTCCGAAGCTCCGCGCGTAGCGATCGAAACGCGTTCGCAGCAGGCGAGCGACGTCGTGCAGGACGTAAAACAGATCGAAATCAAAGGGTTGGGTCGACATTTGAGCCTGCGTGGTATTTCATAAGCCGCTATAATATATGCAAGCTTATAATAACGTTCAAGATAATAGCGGACGTTATTAATATCCGGTTTATAGCCAGAATCGGGGCGAATTTAAGAGGCCGGCACGCGGCGCGGAGTCGCAAAAAAACAGGGACGGCCGGTGGGCCGCCCCTGCTCTTCCTTGTCCTTGTTCCGCCGAGGGAGGCAGCGGAAAAGTCGTCAGCTTAGTTTCCCGGTGCCTGGATATCTTTCCAGCTTGCCTCGATCGCCTGCACCGCGTTCGGCGGCAGAGGCACGTAATCCAGGCTCAACGCGGCGTCGCCGCCGTTCGCATAGGCCCATCTGAAGAACTTCAGGACCTCGCCGGTGTCCGCGGGACTGGTCGGCTGCTTGTAGACCAGGATGTAGGTCGTGGCCGTGATCGGCCAAGTGTTGGCGCCAGGCTGGTCGACGATGATGATGTAGAAGCCCTGGCTCGCCGCTCCGGCCCAGTCCGCATAACCAGCGGCCGCCTTGAACGTATCGGCCGACGGGACGACGGTCTTGCCGTCCTTGTTGACCATGCGGGTGTACTTGAGGTGGTTCTGTTTCGCATAGGCAAACTCGACATAGCCGATCGAACCGGCCGACTGGGCGACATTGCCGGCGACGCCTTCGTTGCCCTTGGCGCCGATGCCGAGCGGCCAGTCAACCGACGTGTTCGCGCCGACGTTAGTTTTCCACTCGTTGCTCACGCGCGACAGATAGGTCGAGAAAACGAAGGTCGTGCCCGACCCATCCGAACGGTGCACGACGGCAATCGCCTGGTTGGGAAGAGCAAGGCCCGGATTGAGCGCCTTGATCGCCGGATCGCTCCAGTTCGTGATATGGCCGAGGAAGATATTGGCAAGCGTTGCGCCGTCGAGGACCAACTGGCCCGGAGCAACACCCGATACGTTCACTACCGGCACGATGCCGCCGATGACCGTCGGGAACTGAGCAAGGCCGTACTTGTTCAGATCGGCAATCTTCAACGGCGCATCGGTGGCGCCAAAGGTCACGGTCCGCGCCTTGATCTGCGCGATGCCGCCGCCCGAACCGATGGACTGATAGTTGAGCTGGAACCCGGCCACGCCCTGATAGGCGCCCGCCCATTTCGCGTAGATAGGATACGGGAAGGTGGCGCCGGCGCCGGAGACGGTGGCGGCGAACGTGCTGGTCGCGATCACCGCTGCGGACGCAATGCCGGCTGCAGCGGTCATCAGTGACTTAACGGAGAAGTTCATATTCTTTCCTCTCGATGGTTAGAGCAAGCCTCTACCAAAAACGCCTAGTTCGTGAACTGGAGACGCACGCCAACAGTGTTGAAATCCTGGCCGGCGTAGTTGCCTGTGGTGTGAGTGGCATTATGCGGAATACCGCCCCACTTGGACACGCTGGTGATCAGGTCGTTGAACTGCAGCTTCACGTTGTTGTTCAGGTACCAGTTCAGGCCGATCGTGATGACTCGTTCGTCGCCGCCGTTGATGCCGGCCTGCGTCGTCGCGGTCTGTGCCGTCGTCGATTTCCAGTTCAGATTGGTGTCGCTATAGCGAGCCGCCAATTCCCAAGCGCCCCACGAATCGCCGGCAAATGAGAATGGGCTGGCAACTTTGGGGGCACCGAAACCGCCGACTTCGTTGTTCGTCGCCGAAACCGTGTAGGTCTTCGGCTCGCCGGTTATGACCCAGGAACCTTCGAGATACCATCCCGAGAACGTCGGGGAGTCAGCCATCCTGGCACCGCTCGCCAGACGATCGACCTGGAACTGGGCCCATTCGCCGCCAACGAAGAAGTTGTCGATGTTCACGCCGCCGTCGAAGGCATACATGTTCCCGGTCTTCGCCGCGAGTCCTCCCGTATCGATCAGGCGCGTGCCGTCGACGCGGATTTCCGGACGGTCGCGCAGACGAATGGTCTGTGAACCGCCGCCAGCCGTGTTGCCGCTATAAAGTATGTTCGAATTGCTGAAGCCGATGGAGGCGTTGGAGGGGCCGTCGCTCCAGAAGCGATAGGAAACGCGGTCCAGCAACTGCGCCTGTTCGTCGCCGCCGCTGCCGTGTCCGGCCGCCGAACCCGTCTTGTTTCCGGTCAATGCGACGTTGAGTACCAGGTTGTCGCCCGGCATCAGCAAGCTGTCCTTCTGGTAGCGAACTTCGATGCCGCGCCGCGAGTCCGCCGCGCCGAACGAATCAGCCGCGATGTTGTCGATTTCCGGCCGTTCCATGAACATCAACTGGCCCGAAGACGTCGTGCCTTCGAACATAAAGGCCGGCTCGATGACGCCGAGGTTGATCATGAAATTGGGGATGCCCAAGTAGGCAACGCGCGCCAGGCTCACCAGCGGATCGCCTTCGCCGCCCGTGATGCCGGTGCCGTTATTGCCGCCGTCGGAACCGCCGCCGTTCAGGCGGAATTCGTACCAGAAGTCCTTGAAGGCCTTGCCTTCCACGCCGAAGAACCCGCGCCGGATGACCGCGCCCGACGAAAGGTCTCTAACGGCTTGCGGCGCGTTCGTAGCCAGCGCCGTCGCTGAGTCCTGCATGAAGTTCGCGTCGTCGAACTGGAAGCGGACGCGGAACGCCATCGAGAAGCGGCCGTCGCCGCTGTTGACGACGGGACGCGCGTTATCGAATGTCCAGGTCGTATAGTTGAAGTTCTGCTCGAGCGTCGAAAGGCGAGTGTGGTCGGCGTCGACCTTGGTCTCGTCGGCCTGCAATTCGTCTTCGAGCGCCTGTACGCGCGCGGCAAGTTCGGCATTGCTGGAACCGGACGCCATCGTAGCCGGACTGGTGCCGGACGTGTTGTCGGACGCGCTCTTACCCGCCATTCCAGCCTGCGCGGATACGACCAGTGCCGCTGCAGCAACACCGGCCATCAACGCTGATTTCCCCTTCATTGCACCCTCTCTTAAATAGTTAAGGGAAAAGACCGTTGATCAAAGCCGCAAGTCGCAAAGAGAGCGCCCCCAGCCCGCGGTCCTTTTTGCCCGTACGATGGATTCCAGTGGGCGGCGACAGGGACGTGACAGGCATGTGAAGAAAATGTGACAGCGGCCATGTAGGTCCTGACAGTTGCGGAAGGGAGACAGTATGGTGAGCGATAACTGCTCATAACTCAGGGACTTGATACTTAATATCTTGACCGTGGCAATTCGGACGTTACCGTCGAAAGATGCGGGTGCGTGGGGCAAGGCTGGGTATGTGGGGGGTCCTGGCGGGCGTTTTGGCCGTCTGTGCTGCGCACGCCGACGGAGCATTCCAGCCCTCTTCGATTTACGTTGTACGCAGCGACCGTTGGTCGGAAGCGGATGAACGCGGTTACGGGGAATTCGTACAAGCGATCGGCGAATCCTCCTGCTCCACACTCGACGCCTGTCTTCACAGCGACGCCAACCCGTTCCGCGCCAGCGACCCGGCGGACCACAAATTCGAGTCCGACTGCGCCGACCTGCCCTATGTGCTGCGCTTCTATTACGCCTGGAAACGCGGCCTGCCCTTTTCCTATGTCAGTACGGTCGCCCCGGCCGGCGGCGAGAGCCCCGACATCCGCTATTCGCGCCACGGCAACAATGTGACCGCCCGCACCGATGTGCCCGGCGGCGTGATGAGCGGCTACGCCATCCTCGACAAGATCCGCGCCGAGGTCTCCTCGGCGACTTACCGTATCCATCCGGATTCCGACGGTCCGCCGGAGCAGGACTTCTATTCCCCGGCGCTCGATCCGAAATCGATCAGGCCGGGCACCGTGATCTACGATCCGGCCGGCCACCTGGCGATCGTCTTCCGCGTTGACCCCAACGGACGTGTTCATTTCTTTGACGCCCACACCGATTTCTCGCTGACGCAGATGGTCTACGACCTGCGCTTCACCCGCGCGCGTCCCGCGGACGGCGCAGGCTTCAAGAACTGGCGGCCAGTCCGGCTCATCGGCGCCAAGCGGCTGGCGGACGGCACGCTCCAGGGCGGCCATATCGGGGTGGCGCCCAACAAGGACATCCCGGACTTTTCCGACGAGCAATATTACGGCAACGGCGCGCGCCCCGCCGACGAGGACTGGACGAACGCAACCTTCACGCTGAACGGCGAGCGGCTCGACTATTACGATTACGTGCGCGCTCAGCTCGCCGGAGGGCAGCTGGTGTTCGATCCGCTCGACGAAATCAGTGAGATGGTGAAATCCATCTGCTCGAACCTGCAATATCGCGCGCAGGCGGTGGACCTGGCGCAGTCCGTCGGCATGGAGAACAAGTCCGAGCCGGAACGGCTGCCGCGCAATATCTACGGCACCGAAGGCGACTGGGAAACCTATTCGACGCCGTCGCGCGATGCCCGTTTGAAGACGGCGTTCAAGGCTTTGCGCGACGAGTCCCAGCGTTTCATGGAAATGCACAACAGCGGCGACCCGGGACACCACCTCGATTATTCTGGCATCGATCTGGCCCAGGACATGCTTGCGATTTACAGCCGGACCAACGCGCGCTGCATGCTGGCTTACACGCGCAGCGACGCCAGCAGCGTGCCGCTCAGCTACGAGGAGGCGCGCCGGCGGCTGTTCGCGATGTCGTTCGATCCTTATCACTGTCCCGAACGGCGCTGGGGCGCGAGTGATCCGGCCGAATTGGCAACCTGCCGCGACGGTCCGCTGAAACAGGAGTGGTACTCGGCTGAGCAGAATCTGCGTAACCAGCTCGACCGCACCTACGACGCACGCATGGATTTCACACTCAAGGAGTTGCAGACGCCCGGCCCCGGCAAGGGCGTACCCGCTGCGCCCGACACGGACGTCGCCGCCTATCTGGAAAGCACGCGCGATGCGGAACAGGGCAAGCCCGTTCAACCCGTCTCGGCCAAGGCGCCGTAGCGTCCGCGGAAGAACACCAGCGGCGCGCCCGTCTTGTGCCAGGTGAAATTCAGGACGCGGCCGACGATGATCGCATGGTCGCCGCCGTCGTAAACCGCCTCGCGCGCGCATTCGAGGATAGCGAGCGCTTCCGCAAGACCCGGCGGCCCCGCTTCGGTCGCCACGAGCGCCAGATCGCCGAGCTGGTGCTCACCCGGCGTGGCAAGGCGCACCGAAACCGCCTCGTGGCCGCTGCCCAGGACGCTGACGGTGAAATTCTTCGCCGTGGTAAACGTCCGGTAACGGCTCGACTTGCGGTCCATGCACCACAAGACGAGCGGCGGCTCCAGCGACACCGAGGCGAAAGAATTGACGGTAATCCCCATCGGGGACTTGCCGCCCCCCGCGGTGACCACAGCGACCCCGGTCGGGTAACAGCCCAGGGCGTAACGAAAGGCGCGGGAATCGAAGCTCATGGGAGCCTGAAAGACTTGGTTAAGGCCAAACAGTCATTCTGGCAGCCACGTTATGCGAGGAGCGGAGCGGCGCAAAGCCCGTTCCGGCGCCTCGGAATGCGGGGAAGCGGGCGTGGCTGGCGATAGTCCCATCATCATCAAGCGTATCAAGAAAAGCGAACACGCCCACCATGGCGGCGCCTGGAAGGTCGCCTATGCCGACTTCGTGACCGCGATGATGGCGTTCTTCCTGCTGATGTGGCTCATCAACACGACGACGCCCGAACAGAAGCGCGGCATCGCCGATTATTTCGCGCCGCAAAGCATCGCCCAGACCGTCAGCGGCTCCGGCGGCGTGCTCGGCGGCAAGGTCATGGGACAGGAAGGCGCCCGCGCCGGAGGTTCCGTCGCCGTCATGCAGAAGAACAGCCCGCCCTCGCCCGCCAACCAATCGCACACCACCGACAGCACCGACCGCCACGGCGGCACCTCGCAAAACCAGGGGCAAAGCCAATCGCAGAACGCCGGCGAGCCGGACAGCTCGATGGCCTCCTCGCAGGACGGCGACTTCGCGCACGCCGCCGAGGCGATCCATCAGTCGATCAAGGACAATCCCGACATCGCCGCCCTGTCCAAGCAGGTCATCGTCGACCAGACGCCCGACGGGCTGCGCATCCAACTGGTCGATCAGGATGGCCGTCCGATGTTCCAGCAAGGCACGGCGGTGCCGATGCCCTATACGAGGCAGCTTCTTGAATCCGTCGCCAAGATCATCGACCGCCTGCCGAACCGGGTGTCGATCAGCGGGCATACGGAAGCGGCGCCCTTCAGCGGTTCGAACGGAATGACCAACTGGGAGTTGTCGTCGGCGCGCGCCAATGCCAGCCGGGCGATCCTGACCGCTTCGGGGCTGGATTCCGACCGCATCTACGAAGTTTCCGGCAAGGCAGGATCGGAGCCGCTCTTGCCGGAGGACCCCAACGCCTCTGCCAACCGGCGGTTGAGCATCGTGCTGCTGCGCGAGGCGCCGCCCGCCCCGCTCGGGCACCAACTCTAGCGCGCAAGCCCGCGCAAATCCTGCCCGTTAACGACTACGGCAAGTTCCTGCGACAACCATAACCGCGGAATTCTTGCTATGAACACTGGCGTTTAGCCCCCGTCCTTTGCCATACTTGCCGCGGGGCGACCACCGTAGAGTGGATAGTGACTCAGCAGCAGAGTACGCGAGTTCCGCAGTTCTTCCTGACGCCGGGAGGACCTTGTCCCTATTTGCCTGGGCGCACCGAGCGCAAGGTTTTTGCCCGCCTGACCGGCACCCTTGCCCAGCCCTTGAGCGAAGCGCTGACCCATTCCGGCTTCCGCCGCAGCCAGACCATCGCCTATCGCCCGGCCTGCGAAGGCTGCTCGGCTTGCGTTTCAGTGCGAATCGTGGCTGAGGGATTCGAGTCCTCGCGCAATCAGAAGCGCATCCTCAAGCGCAACGCCGACTTGTCCTGCGACGTCGTCGCAGCCGAAGCCACGCGCGAGCAGTTCGCGCTGCTCAGGACCTATCTTGATTCACGCCACGCCGGCGGCGGGATGTCCGACATGGGTCTATTCGACTATGTGGCCATGGTCGAGGAAACCCCGGTCACCACCCACATCGTCGAATACCGCAAGCGCGGCGGCGACGGAAAGCCCGGCCAGCTTCTCGCCTGCGCGCTGACCGATGTGCTGCGCGACGGCTTGTCGATGGTCTACAGCTTCTATCATCCGGGCGAGGACGGGCGCAGCCTGGGAACGCAAATGATCCTCGATCACGTCCGCTCGGCGCAGGTGCGCAGCCTGCCGCACGTCTATCTCGGCTATTGGGTGCAGGGCAGCGCGAAGATGGACTACAAGTCCCGCTTCCGTCCGCTGGAGATGCTCACCCGCGAAGGCTGGGAGCGGCTGCCCTAACCGCCGCTGAAGCGCGCCTTCCATTCCGCCACCTGCTCGTCGGCGATCTTGGCGAACAACACGTCGGGGGCTTTGATCTTCTGTCCGGCGTCAAGCTGGTCGAGGAGTTCCGCCATCGGCCCTTCCGGCCAGGGAATGACCGGCGGCGCCTGCTGGATCGCCTCGTGGATCGTGCGCGCGGCGCTCGGGATCACCGGCCAAGCCAGATGGCCGAACAGATGCACCAGGTTCAGCCCCATGCGCACGCCCACCGCGGCCTTGGCGCGGTCGGTCTTGATGTGGGTCCAGGGTGCGGCGCGCGTCAGGTACTCGTTGCCCGCGACCCAGATGGCGCGCAGCTCACCCAGCGCCTTGCGGAACTCGATCTGCTCCATGTACTCCGTGTACTGAGCGACGCGGCGCTCCAGTTCCGCGATCAGCGCCTGTTCCTCGGCGCCGTATTCGCCCTCGCCCGGCACGCAGCCGTCGAAGCGCGCGGCGCAGAATTTAGTGATGCGGTTGACGAAGTTCCCCAGCACGTCGGCCAGGTCCTTGTTGACGACGCCGGCGAAATGCTCCCAGGTGAAGTTGCTGTCGGAACTCTCCGGCACGTTCGCCATCAGGTAATAGCGCCAGTAATCGGCCGGCAGGATATCGAGCGCCGTGTCCATGAAGACGCCGCGCTTCTGCGAGGTCGAGAACTTGCCGCCCTCGTAGTTAATGTAGTTCGAGCCCTTCAGCCGGTCGACCAGCTTCCAGGGTTCGCCCGAGGCCATGATGGTGACGGGGAAGCCCACGGTGTGGAACGGGATGTTGTCCTTGCCCATGAATTCGTAATAGCGCACGTCCTTGGCCCCATCGCCGAACCACCAGCCGCGCCAGGCCTCGCCCTTGCCGCCCGCGTCGGCCCATTCCTTGGTGGCGCCGATATATTCGATGGGCGCGTCGAACCAGACGTAGAACACCTTGCCCTTCAGCTTGCCGTCGGCGATGTCGTCCGGCACCGGAATGCCCCATTCCAGGTCGCGCGTAATGCCGCGGTCGTGCAGCCCCTCGTCCAGCCATTTGCGCGCGATGGACAGCACGAGGTGCGGCCAGTCCGTCTCGTGGCTGTCGATCCATGTCCGCAACTGTTCGACAAAACTGGATTGCTTGAGGAAGAGATGCGCACTGTCGCGGATTTCGATGTCGGTGGCGCCCGAAAGCGCCGAACGCGGATGGATAAGGTCCGTCGGATCGAGCACGCGCGTGCAATTCTCGCATTGGTCGCCGCGCGCGCGTTCATAGGCGCAATGCGGGCAGGTGCCGATCACGTAACGGTCCGGCAAGAAGCGTTTGTCGGTTGCCGAATAGGCCTGCTTCGTGGTGCGCACCTCCAGATGCCCGCGCTGCCATAACACGCGCGCGAAATGCTGGGTCAGCTCGCGGTTCTGGGGGCTGGAGGAACGGCCGAAGAAGTCCCACGACAATTCGAAGCGCTCGCCGAGCTGCGCCTGGATGGCGTGCTGCTCGCGGCAATAGGTGGCGACGTCCTGTCCGGCCTCGAGCGCCGCCAGCTCGGCCGGCGTGCCGTGCTCGTCGGTGGCACAGATGAACAGCGTCTCGTCGCCCTTGGCGCGGCGGAATCGGGCATAGACGTCGGCGGGCAGCATGGAGCCGACCAGATTGCCCAAATGCTTGACGCCATTGATGTACGGCAACGCGCTGGTGATGAGGGTTCGTGTCATGGGGACCGGAGGTTGCAAGATCGACGCAGAGCCTTGAGATTACAGGCACGCGCGAATCCGTCCACCTATTTCGCTCGGTCTGAGGGAGGGCCGCCATGAACGAGACGCCGCAGAAGCGATCGCTTTTCCACGCCAATTTCGAAAAGAACCTGCTGGCGGGCCTGCTGACCATCGCGCCCTTGATCGCGGTCTGGCTGGTGTTCGATTTCTTCCTCAACGTTTTGTCGCAGGCCGGCCATCCGCTGGCCGCGGGCCTGACGGATTTCCTCGACGCGCATGTGCCGGCCCTGGTTCCGATCCTGGCGAACGCGGCGGTGCGCTGGCTGATCGAGGTGCTGGTGGCGCTGCTCGCCCTCTACTCCATCGGCGCCATCGCCTCGCGCGTGATCGGCCAGCGCCTGATCGACTTGTTCGAGAAGATCATCACCCGCATCCCGATCGTCGAGACCATCTACACCGCCTCGAAGAAGCTGGTGGAGGTGCTGCGCCAGAAGCCGGACGAGGCCCAGCGCGTGGTGCTGATCGGCTTCCCGCGCGAAGGACTGAAGACCCTCGCCTTCGTCATGCGCGTCTATCCCGACTCCAGGACCGGCCAGGAACTGGCGACGGTGTTCGTGCCGACCGCGCCCAACCCGACCACGGGCTATCTCGAGATCGTGCCGGTGGCGGAACTCATCCCCACCGACATCCCGCTCGACCAGGCCATGGCGATGATCCTCTCCGGCGGGGCGGTGGCGCCGGAAAAAATCTCGATCGCGCCGCGCCAAGGCGCCTGACGGCGCGGCTGGGTTGCGCACCGCCTTTGGTCGTAATATGCCCGTCGGCGGGCCGGGTTAGCTCAGTCGGTAGAGCACGTGATTTGTAATCACGGGGTCGCGGGTTCGAATCCTGCACCCGGCACCACCTCGTCGTCGTTCCGCTGTCTGAGCGCCTTCTTCTTCTCGTCGCGTCGGACTTGCGTGCTACCGCGCGCCGCCGCCGACCGTGATCCGCATTGCATCGGCGCGGAACGCAACATGCGGTCCACGCGGATCGGAACGCTCCACGCGCAAATAGATCGTTGCAGTGTGGTTTGCACCGCCGAGCCCAGCGATCCACGCCAGCGCGTCCAGGATCTGCGGGCCGTGCCGCCCATAGGCGCAGGAGAATCCAAAGATCAGCCACAGGAGGGGATTGACGAACGCCGACCAGATCGCGCCGCCAAGAAATAGCTGCAGCACCGCCGCGCCGCGCAAGCCGATACGCCTGGCGAGCCCCAGCGGATCGCGCGCATGGACCAGCCAAGTTTGCATATAGCCCTTGAGCCAGCGAGACCGCTGCTTGAGCCAGGCGCCAAGGTGCGCCGGGGCTTCCTCGAACGTCGTGGAATCGAGCATGGTGACGCGGGCGCCCCGCCGCGCCAAGCGAATGCCGAGATCGGCGTCCTCCGTGACGTTGAAGGGGTCCCAGCCGCCCGCTTCGCGCAGCGCCTCGGTGCGGAAATGGTTCGATGTGCCGCCGAGCGGCATCGGCAGGTGGAGCTTGTCGAGCCCCGGCAACAACGCCTTAAACCACACGGCATAATCGAGCGCGAACATGCGCGCCAGCGGTATTATGGCGCAAACGCCACTTGAGGGAAATCCGGTCGCTGCCTAAATCCGGGGTATGAACGAGAAAGGCAACCAGTACGCGCTAGCGGCTTTGAAGGATCGGCGCGCGACGCTGGCCGGAGAGATTACCCACTTCAAGCGGCAACTGGCTTGGGCACAGAACCAGCTAGACCATGTGGACGCCTGCCTGACGATTTACGAGCCAGGTTCGACCCGGCGAGGATCGGGCAGAAGCTGGTCCGCAAGAGGGTCAAGCTGTTTCGGCAGGGCGAGCTAGGCAGGCTGATAATCGACGCCCTCAGGCGAGCCGGGAAGCCCCTGGGGACTCACGAAATCGTCACGGCACTCCTAGAGGCAGGCGGTCACGGCGAGTCTGCGCGGCCAAGCCTGGGGCCTAGGGTGCGGGGAAACCTCGCCTATCAAGTGCGGCGCGGGACGGTCACCAGCACGGGAGCCGGGAAGGCCATTACCTGGGCGCTTGTCGGGGCGTAAGCTTCCCCCCCAACTCTTGGGAGGTGATTATGAGATTCACAATCGCGCTTCTACTTACGATGCTAACGGCGACGGCGGCGCTTGCCGCTATGACGGACGCCCAAGTCAAACAGGCAATCATTCAGGAATCCATCGCCAGCTACCCAGGTCCGTGCGCCTGTCCTTACAATGTCGCCCGCAATGGCAGCATGTGCGGCGGCAGGAGCGCCTACAGCCGACCCGGCGGGTACGCGCCGATTTGCTATGCGGTGCAGGTCACACCCGAGATGATCCGGGCCTATCGCCAGCAGCACGGGCAGTAGATGGAGCCAATCGACATCTGGCGGTCGGCTAACCAGCTAATCAAATCATACGGCGAGAAGGCCGATGAGCACGCCGCCGCCAAGGTCGTCGAAATGCAGCGCGCCGACGACATGGAAGGCATGGCCGTCTGGCTCGAAATCATGCTGGCGATCCGGGAATTGCAGAGGGATAAGCCAGCCGACAGCGACCCTATAAATTAGGTGGGCGCCGGACCTGTCTACTCCTTAGGCTTGGTAGGCCGCCTCACGGGTGGCAGCCGTCCGTCCAGATGCCAAGAGAAACTCTCAGCCAGGTTTGTTCCGCGCGGCCGCCTGAGACTTTCACGCCGGATTCCACGCCACAAGAGTCCACTAAGTCTATGTATTGAATCGTGTTTTTGGCACTAGCCGCGCGCTATCGATCAAGATTTGAAGTGATTCGGTACGTCAAGTATACAATCGCCCCGGTGGTTGCATTCGCAGCGGCGCGACAATCGAGCCCGGTTACGGCTTCAGCGCGCGCACCAGGAAGCGCGTGAGATTGTCGACGACGTGCTGGCGCGGCCGCCCCATGCGGTCGCCCTCGCTGCCGCACTGATGGATGGCGCCGACCACGGCCTGACCGACGACGTCGGCGTCGTAGAGTTTGACCGCGGCGCCCCCGGCCATCGCCTCGCGGATGGTCTGCGCCCAGTCGCGGCCCCAGCGCAGCAGAAACGGGACGCCAAGTGCGCCCTCGACGTCGATCACCGCCTCGTCGGTCATCGCGGCGCGCAGCACGCCGGGATTGGCATCCGAATATTCGTAGATCGCGTTCAAGGTCGTGGCGATCGTGTCCTCCAGCGAACGGCCGGGGCCGACCCGGGCGCGGATATGGGTGTGCAACTCGACTCGCGCATCTTCGGCGAACGCCAGAAAGCATGCGCGCTTGTCCTGGTAATGGAGATAGAAGGTGCCGTTCCCGAGACCCGCCTCGCGCGCGATGTCCTGCGGACGCGTCGCGTGATAGCCGCGTTCGGCGAACAGCTTGCGCGCTGCCATCTTGATCTTCGCCAGACTTTCCGGCTTGCGGCGCGCCGGCCGCGCTTCGACGGACGATTTGGTGGGCTTGTCCATCCCGGATCCTTCGTTTGGCGACAGTCGAAGAGAAACGCCATTGCCTGACCGCCCTGCGGGCTCCGATTTCGCAGGCCTGTGGATGTTAGCTGCGCACTTGGCTCCGTCAAACCGAGCGCACGCGCGCGACGGCCCTGTTCCAGCCTTCGTACAGCGCATCGCGCGAGGATTCCGCAAGGGAAGGCTCGAAGCGGCGATCCAGCGCCCAGCGTGCGGCGATCTCGTTGGTGTCGCGAAACAGGCCCGCCGCGAGCCCCGCAAGATAAGCCGCGCCGAGCGCGGTGGTTTCCACGATCTGCGGCCGGGCGACCGGCAAGCCGGTGAGATCGGCGAGGCGTTGGCAAAACCAATCATTTTTCACCATGCCGCCGTCGACTTTCAGCGCCGACGGCGCACCCAGACCCGTCGCGTGCATGTCGCGCGCCATCGCCTCCAAGAGATCTCGTGTCTGGTAACAGACCGCGTCGAGCGCAGCGCGCGCAATCTCGGCCGCGCCGGTGTCTCGCGTCATCCCCAGGATTGCGCCGCGCGCGTCGGGGTCCCAGTAAGGCGCACCGAGCCCGGTGAAGGCCGGCACGAAATAAAGCCCGTCCGCCGGTTTCGCCGACCGCACCAGCGCCTGTACTTCCTCGGCGCTCTTGATCGCGCCCAGCGCGTCGCGCAGCCACTGCACCACCGCGCCGGCGATGAAGATGCTGCCTTCCAGCGCATAGCCCGCCTTGCCGGCGAGGCGCCAGGCCACCGTCGCCAAGAGACGGTTCTGCGAAACCGGCACGACGGTGCCGGTGTTGGCCAGTACGAAGCAGCCCGTGCCGTAGGTCGCCTTGACATCGCCGGGTGAAAAACAGGCCTGGCCGATGGCCGCGGCCTGCTGGTCGCCGGCCACGCCGAGAATGCGGACGGGCGCGCCGAAGAGTTCCGCCGCCGTCTCGCCGAATTCGCCGGCGCTGTCGCGGACCTCGGGCAGCAGCGAGCGCGCAACATCGAACAGCGCCAGCAGGTCTTCATCCCAGTTGAGCGTTCTCAGATCGAGCAGCATCGTGCGCGAGGCGTTGGTCGCATCGGTGGCGTGAAGCGCGCCGCCGGTCAGCTTGTGGATCAGCCAGGAATCGACCGTGCCGACCGCGAGCTCGCCCTTCAGGGCGCGCTCGGCGGCGCCCGCAACATTGTCGAGCAGCCATTCGGCTTTGGTGGCGGAGAAATAGGGATCGATCAGAAGCCCCGTCTTCGCGGTCAGCTTGCCTTCGAGGCCCATCGCCCTCAGCGTGTGGCAGCGCTCGGCGGTGCGCCGGTCCTGCCAGACGATGGCGTTATGGACGGCGCGGCCCGTCTCGCGCTCCCACAGGATGGTGGTCTCGCGCTGGTTGGCGATGCCGATGCCGGCGATGTCCTGGGGGGCTATGCCCCGCATGACGACGCGGCAGCAGGCGAGAACCGACTGCCAGATTTCCTCCGGGTCGTGCTCGACCCAGCCGTTGGCGGGATAGAGCTGGCGCAGCTCCATCGAATGCGAGGCCAGGGGCTTGGCGGCGGCATCGAATAGGATCGCCCTGGTCGAGGTCGTGCCCTGATCGATGGCGAGCAGGAATGGCGCTTCCAAGGTCATGTCCGTAGATTCTCGTTTACCATACGAATTAGATTAACACGCTGTTAACGCCAATTTGCTACTTGTTCTTCGGACGGCCGAAGGGGACTGCCGCACCGCAACCAGGGGCGTATGTTGGGACTGACCGCGCGTGACATGAGCGATATGGGCCGGCTTGCCCAGCTTGCCGCCAACCCGCAGGACACGACGCGCGAGGAAATCTTCCTGGCGGTGACATCGCTTTATCGCGTCCAGGGCGCGCATTTGAGCGACCGCGAACGCGATTTGATGCGCGACATCCTGCGCCGGCTCACCAACGACGTCGAGATGGCGATCCGCATCGCGCTCGCGGAACGCCTCGCCGAAGACACCACCGCGCCGCACGACCTGATCCTGCTCCTGGCCGACGACCGGATCGAAGTCGCCAGGCCGATCATCCTGCGCAGCCCGCTCTTGACCGACAACGATGTGCTGCGGATGGTCATAGAGTGCGACGTCGGCCATCAGGAAGCGGTCGCCGCGCGCGAGGGCATCGGCGAGCCGGTCACCGAAGCGCTGGCGAAATGCGAAGCGGAGAGCGTGTTGGTCGCCCTCGTCCGCAATGCGACCGCCAAGATATCGCCGACGGCCTATTCGACCTTGATCGAGAAATCGCGGCAGGTGTCCAGCCTGCAGGAGCCGCTCGTCCAACGCAAAGATATGCCTGCCGCGCTTGCCACAAAGATGTGCGATTGGGTGTCCGACGCGCTCAAGGTCTACATCACGCAGAATTACTCGGTCGAGGCCAGGAAGCTCGACGACGCTTTTGCGCATGCCGAGACGATCGTCAAGAACGAACCGCCGCCGGCAAAGACACCGCCGGCGGAAGGCGCGCAGAAACTCATCGAAAAGCTGGCCAGCGCCGGGCAGCTCAAGGCCGGCTTCCTGCTCCGGGTGCTGCACCAGGGCCAAATCGACCTGTTCGACCTGGCGTTCGCCCGCCTGCTCGATCTGCCGGTCGAGGAGCTGCGCAAAGTCCTTTACGAAGACGGCCCCAAGGCGGTAGCGCTGTGCTGCCGCGCCGTGGGCATCGACCGCTGCGTCTTCGCCACCGTGTTCAACCTTTCGCGGCAAGCCCACAAGATGCGCCCCGTCCTGTCGGTGCGCGACATGGGCGAAGTCGAGGCCGTGTTCAACATCTTCAGCAAGCCGGCCGCGCTGGCGGAACTCCACAAACAATAAGAGGGTTTTTGGCTATTCGTCACGGAAGCGGCGCCTGCTAGGGTCCGTGGCATGATCGACCCGTTCGGCCGCTCCATAACCTATCTGCGCGTTTCGCTGACGGACCGCTGCGATTTTCGCTGCGTCTACTGCATGGCGGAGCAGCCCGAATTCCTCCCCAAGGCGGAGATTCTGACGCTTGAGGAGATCGAGCGCGTCTGCGCCGCTTTCATGCGCAAGGGCGTCGAGCGCATCCGCATCACCGGCGGCGAACCGCTGGTCCGGCGCAATGCGATCGGCCTAATCGAGCGGCTGGGCGGCTGGCTCGGCGGCGGCGGGCTCAAGGAGCTGACGCTCTCCACCAACGGCGGCCAGCTCGTGCGCTTCGCGCGGCCGCTCGCCGCGGCGGGCATCAAGCGCATTAACGTCTCGCTCGATACGCGCGATCCCGAAAAGTTCCGCGCCATCACCCGCTGGGGCGATCTGTCGAAAGTGCTGGCGGGCATCGACGCGGCGCTGGAGGCGGGCCTCAAGGTCAAGATCAACACCGTGGCGCTCAAGGGCGTCAATGAAGACGAGTTGGCCGAGCTGATCGTCTGGGCGCACGGGCGCTCCATGGACCTTACCTTGATCGAAACCATGCCGATGGGCGGCATCGACGCCGACCGCGTCGAGCAATATCTGCCCTTGTCCATCGTGCGCGCGGCTTTGGCGCAACGATTCACCCTGGTCGATACCGACTACCGCAGCGGCGGGCCGGCGCGTTACGTCGGCGTGGCCGAAACCGGCGGCCGGCTCGGCTTCATCACGCCCCTGACCCACAATTTCTGCGAAAATTGCAACCGGGTCCGCTTGACCTGCACTGGGACTCTGTTCATGTGCCTGGGCCGGGAGGATGCGGCGGATTTGCGCGGCCCCTTGCGCGCCTCTGCCAACGACGAGATGCTGGACGAAGCCATCGCCGCCGCCATCGCGCGCAAACCGAAGGGCCACGATTTCATGATCGACCGCCGCCATGCCGCTCCCGCCGTGGCGCGCGCCATGTCGATGACCGGAGGTTGAGCTTGCCGCCAAGACTGCATTTCGTCGCCACGCCGGTGCCCGAAGGACAGGCCGCGCTCGCCAACCTGCGCCAGCAATACAAGGATGTCGGCCCCGACGCGGCGGAAATCATCGTGGCGCTCGGCGGCGACGGCTTCATGCTGCAGACGCTGCACGCCTTCCTCGAACGCGGCAAGCCGATCTACGGGATGAATTTCGGCGCGGTCGGCTTCCTGATGAACGAGTACAACGAAGCGGATCTGGCCGAGCGTCTCTCCAAGGCCGAACAGGCGACGGTCCATCCCTTGCGGATGCGCGCCGCCACCGCGGACAATTCCATCGAGGCCTTGGCCTTCAACGAAGTCTCGCTGCTGCGCCAGACCCGCCAGGCCGGCAAGCTGCGCATCCTGGTCGACGGCAAGGTGCGGATGTCCGAGCTGATCTGCGACGGCGCCCTGGTGGCGACGCCCGTCGGCAGCACCGCCTACAATTTCTCGGCGCACGGGCCCATCCTGCCCATCGACTCCGACCTCCTGGCGCTCACCTCGATCAGCGCCTTTAGGCCGCGGCGCTGGCGCGGGGCGCTGTTGCCGCATCGCGCGCGGGTGCGTTTCGAAGTGCTGGAGGCTGGGAAGCGCCCGGTCAGCGCCGTGGCCGACGCGCTGGAAGTCCGCGACGTGCTCTCGGTCGACGTGGCGCAGGACCGCACGATTTCGATGGTCATGCTGTTCGACCGCGGGCACAACCTCGATGAACGAATCCTTACCGAGCAATTTTCCGATTAAGGTTTTCGGCTTCACGCTGCGTTAAGCGGCGTTAAGTATCCTGCCCTTTCGCGGGCGCTCTTCTGGCGCCGTGCGTGCATGGACGGGCTATGAGCGGCTACCGCTTCGACAGGCTGAAAATTCTCGTGGTCGACGACAACCAGCACATGCGCAAGCTGGTCGTCACCATCTTGCAGGCTTTCGGCACGATTCAGATCTACGAAGCCGCCAATGGCGAGCACGCCTGGGCCATCCTGCGCGAGATCAATCCCGACGTGGTCCTGCTCGACTGGCAGATGGAGGGGATGACCGGTCTCGATTTCGCGCGCATGGTGCGAACCGAGCCGAATTCGCCCAATCCGTTTCTGCCGATCGTCATGCTGACCGGCCACACCCATGTCGATCATGTGCGCCAGGCGCGCGATGCCGGCGTCAACGAATTCCTCGCCAAGCCGGTCTCGGTGAAGGCGATCTTCACCAGGCTGGTCGCGGTGATCGAACATCCCCGTTCGTTCGTACGCACCAAGAACTATTTCGGGCCGTGCCGGCGGCGCCGCGGAAACGACGAATACCGTGGGCCGGAACGGCGCACGACATCCGAAACGACGGCGCTCGACGACGCGCCGCTCGCCAAAGCCAATTGAAGGGAAGCACGAGAACGCCATGTCCAAAAGACAGCCAAGCGAAATCTTCATGCCGCCCAACATGCTGAAGGCCAAGGTCGGCGGCAGCTTCGTGGGCCTCGACATGGCCGCCATTACGCGCGCCGAAAAGGCCATGGAGACTCTGAAGGAAGAATTCTCCGATTGGATCGTCAAGGACATCGCCCGGCTCGAAGAGGTCAACAGCGCCTTCCTCGCGGACAACAGCGCGGAGCGTGCCGACGATCTGTTCCGCGCCAGCCACGATCTCAAGGGTCAGGCCACGACCTTCGAATATCCGCTGATCGCGCGCGTCGCCGCCTCCCTCAGCAAGCTGATCGACGAGCTGGAAGCGCCCGAGAAGATTCCGCCGACGCTGATCGAGGCCCATGTCGATGCCATCCGCGTCATCCACCGCGACAAGATCAAGGATATCTCGGACCTCACCGCCTTGACGCTGGTCGAGGAGTTGGAAGCCAACGTGGTGAAAACTCTGGCGCGCGCCTCGCATAAGGGCTGACAAGAATCCCGCCGCAGGACTAACGCGCTACCGCCGCCAGCGCCGCGCCCGCGGCCATTGTCGCGGCAAGCACGGCGTAGAATCCCTGAGGCCCCAGCGCGCTCATCGCCCAGCCGCAGGCGAGCGCGCCCAGGATCGAACCCAGCCCGTAGAGCAGGACCAATCCCGAGGCGGCGGCGACACGCGCCTCCTCGGCGATGGCGTCGTTCACATGCGCGACTGAAACCGTATAGATCGGGAAGATGGCAAAGCCCGCGAACGCGGCGACGGCGAGCCTTGCCTCGCTGCCCGTGGCCCACAGCCCGGCAAGCGACGCCGCCAGCCCCAAAACGAATATCGCGCCGATCACCTTGCGCCGCCCGAAGATATCGGAAAGCCAACCGAACGGGAATTGCGAAACGGTGCCCGCCGCCATCGCCAATCCCATCCACAGCGCGATGCCGTTCAGATTGAAGCCGGCGTGCTGGGCATAAACCGGCCCCATCGTGCCGATGATCGCCCAGGATGTGCCCGCGAGCGCCGTCGCCAGCGCGCCCAAGGGCGAGGTGCTGAGCAGCTTCAGCACGTTCAGCGGCACCGGCGGCGCGGCGGCGGGCGCGCGGCGGCGTCCGGCGTAGACGGGCACTGCGGCCAACGCGAACAGGACGGCGGAAAAGACGAACGGCCCCACGGTCCTCGGATTGCCCAGGCTCAGTAGATATTGCGCCAGCGTCATCGTCGTCATCTGGGTGATGATGTAGAAGCTGAACACGCGGCCGCGCAGCGCGTTGCCGACGCGCGCGTTGATCCAGCTCTCGAAGGCGACATAGCAGAGCGCGAGGACGAAGCCCGAGACGAAGCGGAATGCCGCCCAGGCGAGCGGCGTGACCACCAGCGCATGGCCTATGATGATCGCGCCCGCGACGAAGACGCAGGCCATGACCGTCCGTACATGGCCGAAGCGGCCGATCACGAAGTGCCCGGCGAACGGCGCGGAGGAATAACCCGCGTAATAGCCCGCCATCAGCAGGCCGATGGTCCAGTCGGGAAAATTCTCCAGCCCGGCGCGCACGCCGATGAGATCGGTCTGCAGGCCGTGCGCCGTCTGCATGAAAGCGACGGACAGGATCACTGCCCAGATGGCAAGAAAGGCCGCGCGCAATCGAATTCCCCCTAAAGGGAACCCTTACGAGTCGCCGCCGTCCTTCGCAACCGGCGAGACGGAAGACAGGATGTCCAGCACGTCTGGGGTTAGGGCGAAGCTGGCCTGGTGGCCGGAGAAGAACTGCTTAGAGCCTTGCGACCACAGCGAGGCGAGCAGACCGGAATAGTCTGAGCCGAGGCTGAATTGGTTCGCCGCCATCGCCGTCGCAGCCGGCATTTGCGGCAGGTGGATGGCAGGCTGTTTCAAGGCCCAGTCATAGACCTCGCGCACGGTTTTGGCGCTGCCGTCCGCACGATAGAAAACGTTCTTGTTGGCGCTGGCGGCCTGCGGAAAGACGCTTGGCGCGTCGGCCTCGGGCGTCGAGCCGCACATCCGGATCAGGCGGCAGGCGCCGTCCGGCCCCAGGAAATGGGCGGCATAAAGCTCGCCGCCGCAAACCTCGCGCCCCAGCGCGCTCTGCATCTCTGCTTTGGATTGTTGCGCGAGCTCGCCGGCCATGAGGGCGGAGAGCTGCGGGTCGTCGCGCAAGGCCAGGACGGCTTCGCGGTCGGCGGCATTCTCAACGTGGTAGCGCCCGTCGGCGCCCTTGTTGATCGCGGCCGCGTATGAGCCCAGCCCGAATTTCGCACCGAATTCCTTGACCGCGCCGAGCCAGGTCTGCGCGACGAACTGGAACAGGCCGGCGGCCGACGAGGTGGGCGATTTGGCTTGCGGCTGCAAGCTCGACTCGCGCATCGCGGTGCTCAACAGATAATGGAAGTCCGACCCCGTCACCGCGCTGGCGCGCTGCAAGGCGGCCACGACCACGGCTTTCTCGCAGGCGGGATTGATGGCTTCTGCCGACATGTTCGGGTTCTCCCGACGTGACGGCGGCCAGCCTAACGGCAATATGGTTAAAGACCGTTAACGAGGCGGCGCAAAAAGATGTCCAGTTCCGCAGGCTCGTAGGGCGCGGCGTAGCCGCGGCTCCATACCGGCGAGGGCCAGACCGGATCGTCCGCCTTGCGCGCGATGACGTGGACGTGGAGCTGCGGCACCATGTTGCCGATTGCGCAGATGTTGATCTTCTCGGCCTTGGTCAGGGCCTTCAGCCGCTCCCCTGCGCGGCAATATTCCTTAGTCAGCGTCAGGCGGTCCGCCTCGTTCAAATCGAAGATCTCGTTGGCGCCCGGCCGGCGCGGCACCAGCACCAGCCAGGGAAAGCGCGCATCGTTCATCAGCAGCACGCGCGACAGGGGCCAATCCGCGACGAAGGACGAAGCGGAGGCGAGATGCGGGTCGAGTTCGAATTCCATCGGTACAGCCTATCCGATTCCCAGGAGCGCCGGCGCCAGCAATCCCTGGCGCCAAACCAGAAACACAAGATAGCAGACATAACACGACGCAAGCAAAATGCCTCGCGGCCGCGACAGCGTCCAGCGCATCGCCAGAAGTGGCAGCAACAGCGCGCTCACGCCTGCCATGACATAGACGTCGGCCGAGGCCAGCAGGGGCGAGACGGCGAGCGGGGCAACCATGGCCGCGATCCCTAGCGCCCCCAACAGATTGAAGACGCTTGCGCCGATCAACTGTCCGACCGCGACGTCGGTGTGCCTGCTTCCCGCCGCCGTCAGCGTGGCGGCCAATTTCGGCAGCGAAGTGCCCAACGCGATGAGCGTCAGCGCGACGAACGCCTGCTGCAGGTGCAACGCGCGCGCCAGCGCCACGCTGCCGTCGACCGTAAAAAGGGCGCCAGATACCAGACAGATCAGTCCCAGCAGCAAAAGGAATATGGCGCCGGCCACTGGCGGCGGCTCATGTTGCGAGCGCGCCAGCGCGCGCGACAAGGCCACGGAGTGAGTGGCCGAGCGTCGCCCATCGGTGAAGAAGGTTACGACGATGTAGGCGACAAAGCCGAGGAACAGGATCACGCCGTCGCGCCGCGAGATCACGCCGTTCAAGGCAAAGAAGGCGACAGCCAGGGAAGCCAGCAGCATCGCTCCGCCGTCGCGCAGCACGACTTTTGGCGGCGACGCCAAGGGCCGGATCAGCGCGCCCAGCCCGAGCGCCAACAGCAGCATGAGGATGTTGCCGCCCACGATGCCGCCGAGCGCGATATCAGGGGCGCCCGCCGTCGCCGCGCGTACGGCCACGCACAATTCGGGCGCCGAGGCGGCGCCGGCGATGACGACGATTCCGATCAGGACCGGCGATAGACCGAACACCCGCGCCAAGCCGACGCCGCCGCGCGAAACGGCTTCGCTGCCGGCGATCAGCAAGAGAATTCCCGCGGCTAAGAACCAGTATGCCATTCCTTGGACCCGGCGTCCTTCCCGGGCGCCTTATGCGCCGTTTCTATCACAGAACCCGGCGCATGGGGTTTGGTTCCGTCGAACCGCCTGGGATCGAAGGCGGCGATCTCCACCACCCCTTCCAAAACGAGGTGGGACACCAGCTCGGCGACCGCCGGTGCAAACAGGATGCCGTTGCGATACTGGCCGCTCGCCACATAGAGCCCGTCCACCACACTCGGACCGAGGAGCGGCAAACCGTCGGGCGTGGCGGGCCTGAGCCCGACCCAATGCTCGGCCACCTCCCAGCCTTCCAAGGCCGGCATCAGACCCGCCGACTGGCGCAGCAGCCAGCGATAGGCCTCCGCCGATTTGGATGTGTCGAATCCGGCGCGCTCGACCGTCGCGCCGACCAAGAGCCTGCCCGTGCGCGGCACCACATAGATATCGTTGCCCCAGACGACGTGCTTGGGCAGCGCGGTCTCCGAGGGCGGCGTCAGCACGACGATCTCGCCCTTGATCGGGATCACCTGCGGAACCGCTTCGGGCGGCAGCCCCTCGATCCGCGAGGTCCAGGCGCCCGCCGCGAGCACGACGGCATCGGCGTGATACAGCTTAAACGGCGTGCGCACGCCCACGGCGCGGCCGCCTTCGATCTCGACGCGCACCGCGGCCTCGTTGGCGGAGAGCTTTCCGCCGGCTTTCGCGAACGCCGCCGCCAGCGCGCGCACCAGCGCGTGGGTGTCGATCTGGGCCTCGTGCGGCGCCAACAGCGCGCCCACAATGTCCTCCGACAGCAACGGCTCCATTTCGCGCGCCTGTTCGGCTGTCAACATTGAGATGTCGGCGCCTTGGGCGTGCGGGTTGGGCGCCCCGCCCGGTGCGGTGGGATGCTCGCCGCCGTGCGAATGAGTCGGGCCGGCCGATTTGAGCGCGACCAGCAACGAGCCGTTTCTCCGGTAATCGACGGAAACGCCAGACTGCGCTTCAAGCTCGGCCACAAAGCCGGGCCATAATTCGTTGGCGCACTTGGCAAAAGCCGCTTCTGGGGTGTCGGCATGGCCCAGCTCGGCCGCCGCCGCGATCATGCCGCCCGAGGCCGTGGTCGCTCCAAGGCCGGCCTGCGCGCGCTCCAGGATCGTGACGTTGGCGCCGGCCTCAGCCAGCTTCCATCCGATGCCGAGGCCGGCGACACCCGCGCCGATGATGACGATTCTCATGGAAACCTCCTGGCTGCCGCCTCGCACCGCAATACCCCGGCTGTATAGGCCGATGCCACCGCCAAACCGACCGGAAAAAAGCGCGCAGCCCGGCGTGCGTCACCGGACGCGATATTTCGCCAGATTCCGGCCGATCCGCTCGAGCGGCGGCGCCGACGGATCGACGGCGAATTTCTGCCCGGTGAGCTGCTGGTAGATCTCGATGTAGCGGCGCGACAGTTCGGCCACCATCTCCGCGGGCGCCTCCGGCAGGACCTTGTCGTTGTACGGATCGCAATGCTCGCGAAACCAGATGCGCAGGAATTCCTTGTCGAAATATTCGGGCTCCTCCCCCTTCGCGAGCCGCGCCGCGTAGGTGTCGAGCTTCCAATAGCGCGAGGAATCCGGGGTGTGGATTTCGTCGATCAGCGTCAGCGTTCCCTTCTCGTCCGCGCCGAATTCGTATTTGGTATCGACCAGCAGCAGACCGTGCTTGGCCGCGACCTGCTGCCCGCGCGCGAACAGGGCGAGCGCGGTCTGCTTCAACGTCTCCAGCAGCGGCGCTTCGATGAAACCTTCGTCCACGAGTTCTTTCAGGCTGAGCGAGCGGTCGTGGGTGTCTTCCTTGGTGGTCGGATCGAAGATCGGGTGCGCCAGCTTGGTGTTTTTCGTGAGACCGCCGGGCAGCGCGAGGCCGCCGAAATTGCGCTCGCCCGCCTGATAGCGGGTCCAGATGGAGGTCGATGTCGTGCCGGTCAGATAGCCGCGCACCACCGCTTCCACCGGCAGCGGCTTGAGCCGCTTGGCGACCGTCACGTTCGGGTCGGGCACGTCGAGCACGTGGTTGGGCACGATGTCGGCGGTCTCACGGAACCAGAACGCGCTCGACAGGTTCAGCACCGCGCCCTTGTGCGGAATGTGCGCGATGATGCGGTCGAAGGAGGAATGCCGGTCGGTGGCGACCAGGATGAGCTTGTCGGGCTGGAAATAGATGTCGCGCACCTTGCCCTGCCTGCGCTCGCCAAGGTCGGTGAAATGGGTCTCTGTGATGACGTCCATGCCGATGAATCTGTCCGTGAGGGTTGGAATCGGAATTACTTTCCGCAACCTATTGCGCTTGGAATGCAGGGTCAAAAACTGTGCTACGGTTGCGACCAAGTAGCGGAGGATAACAATGGAAAAGGCCACTTTCGGCGCAGGGTGTTTCTGGGGCGTGGAGGACTTCTTCCGCCAGGTGCCCGGCGTTAGCGACGCCGTTTCCGGTTATGCCGGCGGCCAGACGGACAACCCGACCTACAAACAGGTCTGCACCGACAAGACGGGGCACGCCGAAGTGGTGAAAGTGACGTTCGATCCGGCAAAGGTCTCTTACGCCACGCTGGTGGACCTTTTCTTCAAGATGCACAATCCGACCCAGCTCAACCGCCAGGGCCCGGACATCGGCACGCAATATCGCTCGGTGATCTTCGCCCATTCGCCGGAGCAGAAGCGCGTGGCCGAGGAGCGCAAGGCGGCCGCCAGCGCCTCCGGCCGCTTCAAAAGCCTGATCGTCACCACCATCGAGGACGCGGTGCCCTTCTGGCGGGCCGAAGACTACCATCAACGCTATTTCGCGAAGAACGGTGGCTTCTGCCACGTCAGCTACGCGGAGGTTGCGCATCAATGAGGAACAGATTTCGGGGGGCGGCGATCATCATGCTGATGGGAATCACGGCGCACTGCGCCTTCGGACAGATGAGCCGCGGCGACCGCTATTCCGGCGCGGAATGGGCGACGCGCTCGCCGGTGTTGGCGCAGCACGGCATGGCGGCGACCGAGCAGCCGCTGGCCACTGGGATCGCCATCGACATTTTGAAGAAGGGCGGCAGCGCGGTCGATGCGGCCATCGCCGCCAACGCCGCCATCGGGCTGATGCAGCCGGTACTGAACGGCATCGGCGGCGATTGCTTCGCCATCGTCTACGATCCCAAGACGCACAAACTTTACGGCTACAACGGCTCGGGCCGCTCGCCGATGGGCCGCGACCTCGCCAAGCTCAAAGCGGAGATCGAGGCTGCCTACAAAAAGGCAGGCCTGCCGGTGAAGGACCACATCCCGCCGGTCGGTTCGCTGCCGGTCACGGTGCCGGGCACGGTGGACGCCTGGTTCGCGCTCCACGGCAAATTCGGCAAGCTGCCGATCAAGGACGACCTCGCCCCCGTCATCCGCTACGCGACCATCGGCTTTCCGGTGACGCAACTCATTTCCGACTACTGGAAAGGCAATATGGAGGCCTTCGAGAAGTACAAGGGCCTGATTGAGGAAAGCGACAATGCGCGCCACACCTATCTGATCGACGGTCGCACGCCGGCGCAAGGCGAGATCTTCAAGAACCCCGACCTCGCCCATACGCTGACGCTGATCGCCGGCGGCGGACGCGACGCGTTCTACAAGGGCGCCATCGCCCACACCATCGACACCTATTTCAAGCGCATCGGCGGCGATCTGCGATATGTGGATTTCGCGGCCCATCACGGCGAATGGGTGACGCCTTTGTCGGTGAACTATCGCGGCTACGACGTCTACGAACTTCCGCCCAACGGCCAGGGCGCGGCCGTCTTGCAGATGCTGCAAATCCTCAAGCATTACGACCTCAAGAAGATGGGGGCGGGCTCGGCCGATACGCTGACCGCGATGCTGGAAGCCAAGCGGCTGGCCTATGAGGATCTGGCGAAATGGTACGCCGATCCGAAGTTCGCCAAGATTCCGGTGAAGGGCCTATTGTCCGACTCCTACGCCGACGAGCGGCGCAAGCTGATCGATCTGGCGCACGCCAATCCGAACATTGGCCCCGGCGACCCGCGCCTCTACGACGGCGATACGATCTATCTCACCACCGCCGACAAGGACGGGATGATGGTCTCGCTGATCCAGTCGAACTACCGCGGCATGGGATCGGGGCTGGTGGCCGACGGGCTCGGCTTCATGTTCCAGGATCGCGGCGAGCTTTACTCGCTCGATCCCGCCGCGGCGAACGTCTATGCGCCGGGCAAGCGGCCGTTCCAAACCATTATCCCCGGCTTCGTGATGAAGGACGGCCAGCCGTTTATGTCGTTCGGGTTGATGGGCGGCGATATGCAGCCGCAAGGCCACGTTCAGATGCTCACCGACATCATCGATTTCGGCATGAACGTGCAGGAGGCGGGCGACGCGGCGCGCTGGCGCCATTACGGCGGCTCCGAGCCGACCGGCGAGCCTTCCGAAGGCATCGGCACCGTGGAGATGGAGAGTGGCTTCAGCCCGGAGGTGAAAGCGGAACTCGCCAAGCGCGGTTACAAGATCACCGGCGGTACCGGCAATTTCGGCGGCTATCAGGCGATCAAGTGGGATCCCAAGAACCGCGTCTATTGGGGCGCCTCCGAGATGCGCAAGGACGGCGAAGCGGCGGGGTATTGATGATCGCAGCTATAGGATTGCTAATTCTCACATTGGGCTCTTTGGGGGGTAAATGTGGAAATTGAACCTCAGTTTTGTTCGACTTTTTGGATTTGCGTGTACGATTTTCAAACTCTGATTTCCGCAGTCGCGGCTGGAGTCGCGGCGCTCGTTACCGCAAGGATTGTTTGGACTGCAGCAAAATTGCCAATCGTGACTCAGGAAGGTCAGGCTCGTTTAACTGAGACTCGGAAACGCAATTATGCTCTGCGCGTTTTGGGCAACGACCTTCGTCAATTGCGCGCCCGTGCACAACAGGCTGAAGGAACCATAAGAGTGACGATTGCGGCAAATGCCAATGTGAATGATGACACCCGGGACAAAACAATTCTCAGGATTCATCCAATCGCTGATAACTGGGAGTTCATGTCGCTACTTTCATCAGAAATCTTCAACGCGTTCTCTGAGTTTCGTAGGGTGGTGGACGATCACAATTTCGACATGATGCGTGCTGGCGGCGCTTTCGGTGCTGATAATTTCAGACAAAGCATCCTCCAGCGAATCCAACTCATTCAAGCCCAGTCTGCTCAAGTGTCAAATCTGCTTGTCGGAGCTATACAAGAATAAAAATGGTTAGGCTTTCATTCGGCGAAATCGTCGCCCCAAGAGAGTTTATTCCAATAACTACTCCATCGCCGCCAGCCGGACCTTTTCCGCCTTCTCTTCGTTGATCCTGAGCACGACAAGCACCGCGATCATCGCGGCGAAGCTGGTCAGCGTGCCGGGCAGCCAGATGATAAGCCCGCCATAATGCTGGTCGTTCAGCGCGGTCATCTCGAAGACGCGGCCGCAGATATTGTAAACGGGATAATAGTCGGTGTTCGACAGCGACAGGATCGCGCCCAGCACCATCTGGGGAATCTCGATGGCGATGATGAGCAGCGCGCGCATCAGGCTGGAAATCCGCGCCGGCGGCTTGGGGCGCGGATCGAGGATCAGGCACCAGAAGAATATCCCGTTGAGCGCCATGGTCCAATTCATCACGTCGTAGAGATCGCGATCGAGCATGACCGTGGTGTGGATCTCAGGGAACAGCCAGAAATAGAGCAGTCCGACGAACAGGAAAGGCGCGACCGCCGGATGCTGCATAAAATCCATGGCGCGCCGCACCGGGCGGGCATCGATCAGCGGCTTGAGGAAATCCGGCATGCCGGCGCGGACGACCGGCCCCGTGGTTCCCAGCGCAATCAGGAAGGCACCCGCGTGATGCAGCACGAAATGCGCCCAGCGATGGACGAAGAACATGTGCTGGGCGAGGTAATCGACATGGGTTTGCAGCACGGCGTAATCGGCGAGTATGCCCACCACGAACGCCGCGTTGCGCCACATCGCCGGGCGCTCGGACGGCGGCAAGCGCGACAGCCCACGGATAAACCAGGCGAGCGAAAGCGTCGTCGCGAGATAGGGCGGCCAGGAGAATTCCCATGGCATCCAGAACGGCAGCTCGGCGGGGAACAAGCGACAGAGCAGATAGAGCGCGCCGCCCACGGCCAGCAACGCGCCATAGGCGAGCCAGCCCGGCGCCCTTCTTGCCATCGCCAGAGTCATCGCGCCATTTTGCCGATTTGCGCGGGCCGCGCCATGCTAATGTCAGACGCATGAACAAGATTGCCGTCTTTGCTCTCGCCTTGGTCGTGCTTGCCGGATGCGGGCGCCAGAAGCCCTGGCACGTGACCGACATCACCGGCGTCATGCCCCGGCTCGAATTCGCCATGACCCGCGCCAATGACGGCGCGCCGGTCAGTGCCGCGGATTATCGCGGGCGGGTCGTTATCCTCTATTTCGGCTACACCAATTGTCCCGACATCTGCCCCACGACGCTCGCCAACCTGGCCGACATGCTGCGGCAACTCGGCCCTGACGCGGACAAGGTGCGCGTGCTGTTCGTCACCGTCGATCCCAACCGCGACACGCTGTCGATCTTGAAGAAATACGCGGCCGCGTTCGCGCCGCAGATCGATGGCCTCAGGGGCAGCGACAACGCGCTGGCCGATCTGGCGCGGCGCTACCGCGTCTCTTACAGCGTCAAGACGCAGCCAGCCTATGAAGTGATGCATTCCAGCGCGGTGTTCTTCTTTGATCCCACCGGCCGCGCACGGCTGGTGACTCTCACCAGCGACGACACGGCGGGATTGGCCCAGGACGTGAAGCGGCTACTTTAGTACCAGCCCAGGATCCGCACTTCGCTCGCCCCGCCGACATCCTTCTTGAAGGCGTCCAGGTTGCTCATGGTCCCGTCGGCGTTGCGGAAGTGATAAGGA
>Ga0182027_10002573_pt1 | contig 29295 bp, 27 predicted proteins | sample 712E1DmetaG_FD_121300 | JGI IMG/M metagenome (GOLD analysis project Ga0182027, IMG submission 121300) | Permafrost microbial communities from Stordalen Mire, Sweden - 712E1D metaG (Illumina Assembly) | ecosystem: Environmental > Terrestrial > Soil > Wetlands > Permafrost | place: Sweden...
TAATAGAATTGAGCAGCAGTGGCCACTTTTCCATATCGGCCGGGTCCAATCCGAGTTCAAAGATGCGGCTCAGGAGCGCGATGCCTACGACTGATTTCCCGACGGTCGTTTTCAGCTTATTGAGGTTGATAGAAAGCTCACGTAAGGCTTCAATTTGGTCAGTCGCATCAGCTGCCTCCGGGAAGTTCCCTGCTTTTAATTCGGAGACAATATTTGCCACCGAACCTTTGCTGATGCCGGTCTTTGCAGCTATCTGGTCAAATGAAAGACCGGAGAAGTAGAAATGTACCACCTGCAACCGTTTCTTTTGTGTTAACTCATCCATGGTTTCCTCCATTTTATATACGATTTTCCTGCTAATAGGGGGGTGTCATTTGAACAACATTTGTACATATTAACCGATCGTTGACCGTTATTTATTCAACTAATGACCTCCTATTGACTACTATTTGAACAATCATTGACCGAAATTTGAACTCTCATTTTATCTGTCCTACGATGCGATTGTTTGTCTGGATAAGGTTTTGCTAACAATACTATCGGAGGCTTGAAGGAGGCAAAGAAGTTTGCTCCTTGATCTGCGGGTTTGGAGTTTTAGAATTGGCCATTATACGTCTGGCAATCATGGTAGCCAATATTCTCAGGCCGACATCGAGGCGGCCCTGACTATCATCCGGCTTGTTGATGGACGTATGATTGATTGCCATATCTTCTTATTATAAAAAACAGACTCTGCAAATAGCCGTTTATATGTATCTTGACAAACTGTACTATAATGCATAATATATGTTGTAAATATGTATAAATAATGCAATACTATATTGTCAAGAGGAGATTATCAATGCCAAAACCAATACCGCTCACTGCAAAGCAACAATGGCTGCAAGAGTATCAAGAAGGAAAATCAGAATTTACTATCTCAAAAAAATACCACCGTGACGTGAGGACCATTAGAAAGGGCATTGAGGATGTTATTCATGATCAGGAAATACACCAGGCTCGGGTAAATTTCCTGACAGAAAGGCTTAATCGGCATCAGGATAGTTTGCTTAATGAGCTAAAAACAATAAAAGAGTCTACCAAAACTCCGGAAATGGGTTATGCCCCCTTATCATGGAATGATGACGAGAATTCTGTATTTTCTTATGTGATTCCTCGCGAGCAGGTTAATCCGCCGGTGGATACTGTAAAGAAGAAAAGGGAAAAAGGCAACTCTGCGATGACTGCCCGAAGTTTGATTGAAGAGCATTTGGGTAGTGATATGTTGATAAAAAGCTTGCGCAGCTATGAAGTTGCTTATGAAAATAATTTTAAAAACCGTAAGGCGCTGCAAAAAACTATTCTTAATACTCTGGGCAAAGTGACCAAACTGAAAGTAGCGGATAAAAATATTAAGGCACCCTATGTCTGTTCTTATACTACCGGTGACTTCTTATACCAAAAACTAATTCACAGTGCAGCTTCGGGTGGTAACGGTGATGAATTCTGCCGGGAAATCAAGGCGGATGTGGAGAATGGAAATGTGACCTACCGTCGTAACACTCTCATCGAAGCGCCGGGTATGGAAGAATTATACAGAAAAAGACTGTGCAGAACGTTTGTAGAGTTGCAGCATTCGATCGAATTAATACGCGTGATTAATACCCAGAAAGCGCTTGAGGCGGCAGTTACCCAGTTACACCAAGCTATTGAGGAAGTCCTTCTCCTCGGCATGGTGACCGGAAAATGTCGTGTTTGCCGCCGCCTGGGGATGTAAATCCAAAGCTAAATAATCGAGTAAACCTAATCGGAGGATGCAAAAATGAAAACAGTTTTGTACGCTCGGGTCAGTAGCGAAGCCCAGGATGTCAGTCTCTCCATCTCTGCGCAATTAAAAGCCCTTCGGGAATACGCCGAAAGGAATGGACATATGATCGTTCGGGAGTTTGTCGATGAAGCCGAGACAGGCCGTAGCATTACCAATCGTCCGGCTTTTCGCGAAATGATTTCCTTTGCCAGGACTCAGCCTAAAACTGTTGAAGCCGTCCTCATTTGGAAATTCTCTCGCTTCGCCCGCAACCGGGCAGACTCTATTGTTTACAAAACACTGCTCCGGAAAAGTGGTGTTCAGGTAATATCCATTACCGAACCTGCAGAAAACAGCCCCACTGGTAGGTTGATGGAAGCAATCATCGAAGGGATGGACGAGTATTACAGCGATAATTTGGGAGAAGAGGTTACCAGAGGGATGCGCGAAAGTGTTTCACGGGGATTCTATCTGTCCAGCAAAGCTCCTTATGGGTACCGGAAAATTAAAGTTCAAGATAGCGGTAAGCAACGCACCAAACTCGAGTTAGACCCATCACAAGCTCCTGTTGTCACGGAGATATTTAATAACATCACTAACGGCCAGGGCCTAATTCAAATAGTCAGGATTTTGAACCAGCGTGGTATTGCCGGTCCCAAGGGGAAAGGCTGGGGAAAAACGGGGCTTCGTGCGATTATTAGAAATGAAATCTACACAGGCACCTTTGTCTGGGGCCGAAATAGCAAACGAGGTAATCCACCTATCAGAGCCGAAGGAGCATTTCCACCAATCGTGAGCAAAGAACAATTTGTAAAAGTTCAACAACTAATGGGAGAGCGGACATTAGCCAAGATCCATCCGAGAAGAACAGCAAGCCGCTTTCTGTTAAGTGGTTTGGCTTTCTGCGGACATTGCGGTAAGGCTCTGATCGGGCAAGATGCCAAAAGCGGTAAGTTTTCCTACTATGTTTGCGGAACGCTGAGTAAAAAAGGGGCTGGATCTTGTAAAGCTACTTATCTTAACAGCAGCAAATTCGAAAAGCTGGTGGTCTCGAAAATTAAAGAGCATATTCTCACACCGGACAATCTTACTAGGCTGGTGGAGATGGTGAACGAAGAGATGGACGCGGCTGCTTCGTCGTATGGCATTGAAAAAGACACTATGGAGAAAGAGATAGGTGATGTTAACCGACGGTTGGGAAATATATACAACGCTATCGAGAACGGGAATATCGATTATGTACTGTTAAAACCTCGTTTGCAGGAATTGAAGGCGCAATATGATAAGTTACTGGCGCGTAGGGCAGAACTTGATTTACTAACATCCCAAAGGAAGATTGAACTGGCTGATACCAGGGTAGTAAGGGAATATGTTGACGACCTATACCAGTTTCTTGATAGTAGTGAACTTTCGGAAAGAAAGGCGTTCGTTAAGAGCTTTATCAAAGAGATCACTGTCACAGGGCATGAAGGACGTATATACTATTCTTTACCACTGCCTTCGGACAACGCTGCAGAAGAGAAACTGGCAGTTCTGCCTATTGTACAGTACAGTGGGTAGTAGAGGGCTCGAACCTCTGACCTTCTGCGTGTAAAGCAGACGCTCTAACCAACTGAGCTAACCACCCCGATTCATTATACATAATACCTCAGCGTTTATACCTTCCGCAACATTTCTCGTAAGCTATGAATCCGAATTGTTAAACTCTAAACAATGTCCAAAATACAAAATAGTATTAGAGCTGTCAGCCTTCAGCTAGTAGCTTTCAGATAAAAGTATTTGATCTTTACCGTTATCGTAAAAATGGGAATCCATCAGACCGCTGTATCCTAATATCCCTTTCGCAAAAGGCGTTAAGTCCCATGCTTGTCACGGGAGAGAGCTAGAGGGATTTTTCATGGATTCTGCACATTTGCTTCGCAAAGTATACGTTTGCTGGCGCAAAGTACCTTGTACATTACTTCTTAAGTACTATAGCCTACGAGCTTTCGCCAGAATGGAAGGAAAATTACGTGGATTCCTGCCGGAGTTTATCCTATGCGCAGGCATGGGACAGGAATGACAATAAATAACCAAAAGCACCAAAACAAAACGGACCTTTGCTTTGCCTTGCTACAGGCTATTTGATAGAATGGACATCACGTTACAACGAGATTTTACGTCTGGAAATAGTCAGATATAAGGAGAATTATGGGGAAATTGGATGGCAAAGCAGCTATTATAACCGGTGGCGGCACCGGTATCGGGCGGAGCATTGCGCTAACCTTTGCCAGAGAAGGGGCTGATATAGCTGTCTGCGGCCGTACCTTGAGTACATTAAACGAAGTCGTGAATGAAATTAAAACCATCGGCCAGCGGGCGATCGCCATACCCACCGATGTTTGCGTGAAAGAACAAGTCCAGAATATGGTGAAAAAAACGATTACAGAATTCGGGAAAATAGATATCTTAGTAAACGACGCCGGTATCGGTCGTTTCGGGTTAATAGTAGATTTACCCGAAGAAGAATGGGATGCCGTGGTAGATACAAGTCTGAAAGGCACTTTTCTATGTATGCAAGCCGTCGGCAGACCGATGATGGAGCGTAAATTCGGCAGAATTATCAATATATCCTCAATTATGGGCATACGTACTGCCCGTCCCGGCCAATCGGCTTATTGTGCCGCTAAAGCCGGTGTTGAGCTACTCACAAAAGCTGCGACTATTGAATTCACACCTTACGGTATCCGCGTGAACTGCATCGCGCCGGGGAATATTGAGACACCTATTTACCGTAAGGGAAGGACTCAAGCAGAAATAGACCAATGGCTAGCTTCCGCAAAGTCGGCGCCGATCGGAAGAGCCGGTGAAGCTCAAGAGATCGCCAATGTCGCTTTATTCTTAGCTTCCGAGGATTCCTCTTTTGTCTGCGGCGAATGTATCGTGGTCGATGGCGGCAGAAATGCAAAGATGGCATAGCCAACCGGCCACGCCATCTTAATATGCCCACATCGCATCAAATATAATATTACGAAACCGTATAGAAATCCAATAATGCGCCCTTGGCGAACCGTGCTCCCGAACAGACACAAACTACATTATTCAGCCATGAATATTTAGGGGAACCGGATTCAATTTCGGGGGTAGTGCGGAAGTAATACAATACAGGGTCAACATCTTCGCCTTTCCATATCCGGTCGATAATATCAGGCTTAATCACACGTAGTCCCGGATTATGTATGTAGATAATGGCGCCGTCGTTGGTTTTTATCATGTACCGCGCATCAATATGGGCAACCGTGCCGTCGGGTTTCAACCATTGCGTATCAGCGCCACCCGGTAAAATATCACCGGTGATTTTGCCCGTGAAGTGTCCGCCGAGAAGGGGAACCATACACATTTCACCAAAGTCCAATTTGCCGGTTTTTATCGGTGCGCCGGCTTCTACTTGTCCACGGCAGAGAAATTCCAGCTTCGGAGTGACCGGTACTATCTCCATACTGCCCCCTTTTCAATCAATTCTCACGAATCACTAAAATAAGTACGAACGAGGATATTATTTATTTCTATAGTTGGGTTTCCGTTTCTCGTTAAAAGCTTTATTGCCTTCCAATGTATCTTCCATGCCTAACAAATTATGTTCAAGAGCGATACCGAAAGCCGCTGCGTTATCATAAGACATATCGTAGCTGCGGTAAAGGATTTCTTTCAGGTTTCTCACCGAACGCGGCGCCAGATAGCGCATGCGATCTGCCCAGGACATCGCTTCAGGCATCAATTGTTCTTTCGTTACTACCCGGTTGATCCATCCGATTTCATAGCCCCGCTGCGCGGTAATACGCGCATCTCCCCAGAGGACAATTTCCAGAGCGTGCCCCAAACTAACCCTGCGGGTAAGACTGTGCACCCAACCGGCAGGCATGTTCCATCGAGTTTCGGCAATGCCGCATTCCGCTTTTTCGGAGGATATTCTAATGTCGCAAGCCTGTGCCAGCCACCATCCACCGGCAATCGCAAAACCGTTAATTGCCGCAATAGTCGGCTTCCAGATTTCGTGGGGATAAAAATGAGGAAGAACCATGGGCATCGGCTCTCCCTTTCGATTTCGTTCCGCCTGGTCGATAAGGTCGAAACCAGTGCAGAAAGCTTTGTCCCCGGTTCCCGTTACAACGGCTACCCAGGCATCATCGTCTTCACTAAATTTTTGCCAGGCCTCTTCCATCCTGTAAGCTAATTCCATGCTGATTGCATTCAACCTTTCAGGTCGGTTGATCGTGAAGGTAACGACTCTATCTTTTTTCTCATAAAGAAGAATATCGGGACCAGTGATAGACATTTTCCCCTCCTAAAATAATTGACAGTTTAAAATTAATTCGGATTCTAAATCAGAAACCTGTAATCTATACCGGTTTGAAATAACTGATATCCAGGATGCTTCCGACGCGCTTGTCCTTGAAAACAGCCTTCACTCTCATCCCAATCTTAAGGTCTTTGGGGTTGACCTCACCAATGATATGAGCAAAGCCCGTATCAGCTCCGTCAAGTTTAATAATGCCGTAGGCAAACGGCGTCTTTACCGGATAAGATGGTTCACTCTGGTATACCATGGTATAAGACATTAATATGCCTTCGTTACTAACTTCGACCCACTGGTCCATCAGTTTAAAACAGACATAACAAAGCGACCGCGCCGGTACATATACCTTCCCACATACAGGGCATTTTGTCCCCATAATCTTTTTGTTATCTCTGAGTTCTATTAAGAACCGGCTACCGGTGCGCCCGGCATAGCGGGTATATTTCCATCTGCGCGTTCTTGATTTAATTATCGGTTTTACTGTAGCCAAACTAATATACCTCCGTTTACCTATTCCTTGATTAACCGGAAAAATTTAATATCGCTCATTTTACCCTGTCGTTCGTTTTTCGGCTTCCAGACTGCCTGAACGGGGGCACCGGGCGGATACTTGCTGGCGTCCATCTCTTCAGCAATGTGACCGAGGATTGTCCACTCATCGCCGCCGTCTAGCCTGATGAATAAAATGGGATTCGGCGTGCCGACAAATTCGCCGGTAATAGCATCTATTTCTCTATCATCGATACCAATGCAATCTGTAACCGTGCCTTTATCGGAAAGCTCGACCCAGTTCTCCGGTTTATCCTCGATCTCAACTTTATCATAAGCACAGACAATTCTCGGTGGCAGGACAATGCGTCCGCATACCGGACATTTATCCGCGACGATTTTTCCTTCATCACGAATTTTAGTTAAAAATATACTGATATATTTTCCGGCTGATTCCGTAAACGGTAATTCGATAATCTGTTCGACGAATAAATTTTCTTCAGGCGCTTTCTGATTCATTTTTACTCCCTTATTTTTAAAGAGATTTTTTAATTAATACTCCGGCAGAATACATATCTCCTCCGGCTGTCACAGCCAGCCCTACTTTCACATTCGGGACCTGTCTTTCGCCACCTTCGCCGCGGACTTGGATCGCAACTTCAGCGACCCTTTGCATGGCTGAGGCGCCGATAGCATTCGTGGAAGTAACGCCACCAGAAGGATTCACCGGAATATCGCCATCGAGCCAGGTAGCCCGCTCTTCTACCAATTTATGAGCATCATTACGCTCGCACAGGTGAATGCGTTCCCACCATTCGATTTCCGCCCAGGTGGCCATATCATAGACTTCAACAACATCCAATTCTTTGCGCGGATTGGTGATGCCATTTCTCTTGTAAATCCGGTTTGCCACCTGTTCTACCGACCATGCCCACATCGGGCCTAGCGGCGTTGTCACCCAGGACGGTGTAATGGAACCGTAAAAGGGCTCGATAGCGCCATGAATGTTCGTCCAGTCTGCGACCCAGGCAGGATTATGGGAGATTTTTTTAACCTGTGACTCCGGCGCTACAATGATAGCGCAAGCGCCGACCGACGTCGGACACATGTGGAAAACCCGCAAAGGCCAGGCCAATTTAGGTGAATTCATTACTTCTTCAACCGTGAGCTTCTTCCTCAGATGAGCATGCGGATTCCTCATAGCATTCTCCGCCTGTTTTACCCGTACGATTGCTACCTGCTCTTCGGTGATTGATTTCCTCCGCATCATATCCAAGGCAACGCTCTGGACAGCCGTCGCTGCTGATTTTCCGGAAGAACCTACATCAAAAAACACATCCTCATGAATTGACCTCAGCGAGGCTTGAGAACTGCCTTCATCCTGCTTTTCAAAACCAATTCCCAAAATAGTTTTAAACTCACCGGTAGCGGCTAAATCGAAAACACTGCAGCAAATACTGGAACCGGTAGAACCGCCGGTCTGAACTTTAAAACCTGACTTCAGGTAAGCGCCGCTACCTCCGGCCAGCCACATATCTACCTCATAATCTCCCTCGAACAGTTCCATATTACCCACGACTACACAATCTACGTCTTTGATAGTTAAATGAGCATTTTCTAAAGCAGCCATTACTGCTTCATTTACCATGTCCAGTTCGGAGACCTCAGGTCTGCGGCTCTTAAAGTTCGTTTGTCCTACACCTATGATTGCAATTCTCTCGCTCACAGAATTTCTCCTTTTCGCCGGTTCAGAATTATTACGCAGTGCGATTGCCCGCAAGGACCGGTAACTCCCTGAACCAGGGCTGTTTGGGCTCCGTTTACCTGCCGGGCACCGGCGCTTCCCTGTAATTGTAAAAATGCTTCGGCGGTTTGTGCCATGCCGGCAACTCCTGAAGGAAGACCCGCGAGCAAACCACCGGCAGTATTCACCGGTAATTTTCCACCGATTTCAGTCATACCGCTGGCAATCATCTCTCCGCCCTTACCTTCATCGCAAAGGCCAAGACCTTCCGCCCAGAGCAGTTCCTGATAAGAATATTCATCACAAATCTCGGCGACATTAATCTCTTTCCGCGGATTTTTAATACCCGCCATTTTGTAAGCTTTCTTCGCGGCTAACTCTAAAGCCTCGGATTTGCTTAATTCTCTGTCACCAAGGTAGTGAGCATCATAGCAATTACCTAAACCGGTAATCCAGATGGGTTTATCGGTTAGTTTTTTAGCGGCTTCTTCGCTGGCAACAACCAGAGCACAAGCGCCATCGGCAACCGGTTTGGTGTCGAGTTGCTTAATGGGGCATGCCAGCATCTTGGAAGCCATTACATCTTTAACAGTGATGTCTTTTTCCCGTCGGGCGAACGGGTTATTTTTAGCGTTATTCCTGCTCTTTACCGCTACTCTGGCAAAATGTTCTTCTGTCAATCCGTACCTGTTCATGTAGCGTGTAGCCTGTAACGCCGCCGCTGTCAGGAAATCGAAACCCAGCGGTCGTAGATAAATCGGGTCGAAAGCATTATTCTCAATCGTGCTGCGGATAGTTTCCGATTCTTTACGTTGGCCGGTAACCAGGATAACTTCGTCATGTCCGGATAAAATACTCATGGCAGCGTGATATATTGCCTGAGTTCCGTCCGCGGGTACTTTAATAACATCCATAGCAAACCCGCCCATCTCCGGATGCAGGGTCAAGTCTGAGATGGTCCTGCCCTGCCAAAAATCTTCGGAGCAATGCAGTATTTTATCAATGCAGAGACCACTCTCTACCTGGTTTTCAAATTTGAGGTGTGTTTGTTCCAGGATTTTTTTAGTAACTTCCCAGAGGAGCTCGCTATTACTCTGGTTGACGTTACTAGCTTCGTACTTCGTTTGAGCTACTGCAACCATAGCCACTTTTCGACTCATAATTACTCCCTTAACTACAGACCTTTTTCGAAGTTTTAAGGATCAACGACTATTTTTTCCCGGCTTCTTTCTCTTCCCATTTTTTCCGTAGTTCTTTCTTTAAAATCTTGCCCGAGGCATTCTTGGGTAAGACATCGACGATTTCCACGGATTTAACCGCTTTGTAACCGGCCAAATGACTCTTACAGAAAGCAATCAATTCATCCGGGGTAAGTTTGGCGCCTTTCTTCAGGGTGACAACACCGTGAACATGCTCTACCCAATATGGGTCAGGCACACCGATGACGGCGCATTCTTCAACGGCCGGGTGTTTGTAAAGGACCGTTTCCACTTCACGGGAATAAACGTTTTCGCCGCCGGAGATAATCATATCTCTCTTTCTATCGACAATATAGACATAGCCCTTTTCGTCACAATATCCGACATCTCCGGTATGTACCCAGCCATTGACGATGGTATTCGCGGTGTCTTCCGGTTTTTGCCAGAATCCAATCATATTATGCTTACTTAGAACGATAATTTCTCCGATTTCACCGGTCTCGACGTCGTTGCCCTTCTCATCGACAATTCTGAGGTGGGTATCGATACAAGGCCGTCCGCAGGAGTTTAGAATCTTTTTCTCTTCAGCCGATTTATCCAGAACCATGTGGTCTTCTTTTCTCAAATAAGTGATAATGGAACATTCCGACTGACCGTAGGCCTGTACAAAAATCGGGCCGAAGACTTTTAGTGCCCTCTCCAGTAATTCGACTGGAATCGGCGAACCGCCATAAGATACTCGTTTCACACTGCTGACATCATATTTATTTACATTCGGTAAGGCCAACATCGCCGCTAAATGGGTAGGTACAACAAAAATGTCGGTGGCTTTCTCATCTTGAATCGTCCGTAAAGTTTCCGCCGGTTCGAAGAATTTGATAATGACCGACCGATCGCCGATATAGAACAAAGCTAACATTTCAGAAACAATGACATGGAAGAGAGGAATCAAGATAACATACGTATCTCCCGGTTCCAGAGCCTTTTCCAAAGCTTTAGTTCTGATATCTTCGCGTGAACGGCCCTGTGTAAACAAAGCACCGCGGGGAACACCGGTAGTACCGCTTGTATAGATTATGTAAAGCGGGTCGTCTTCGCTGATATTGACATCAGGCTCTTCCCTCGAATATTTAGCTAGCAGATCGCGGTGAGAGACCATTTTCGGCGACGTGCCTTCGAAGGAAATATAATGTTTCACCATAGGGCATTTCGGTCTTAAATTATTAACGGTCTCCGCCATTTCCGGCCCAACAAATAATACGACGGATTTGGAATAATTAATCATATATTCCAGTTCTTCCGATTTTAATCTGACGTTAATTGGTGAAATAATGTATCCGCCTTTCATGGCCGCGCCATAGACATCCAAGTACTCCAGGCAGTTCCATGAAACGACGCCGATTACTTCTCCTTTTTTCACACCCATCGCCTGTAAGGCGTGGACGATACTATTGACTCTGGAATTGAATTCGGAGAAGGTGATTCTCTCTTTTCCGTAAATAAAGGCTTCGCGATTGGGGTACAATAACGCATTTCTGTAAATAATGTCGGCATAGGTTCCGATTGGGTAACGGCTCAATTCTTTGAGTATGTTTTTCACTTTTCCTCCAATATTATTTATAGGTATTCAATCTACCTTTAATACGCTCATCATCCGATTATACTACTTTTAAACGGTTTTTATAGTCTGTTGCCCGTCGTATATTAGAGCTCAATTTCTTTCAGGTCGCTGGCGATGATTAATCGGGGTTCAGTTAAAGCTTGAACCTCTTCTGCCGTCCAACCGGGTGCCACTTCCTTCAGCACTATTCCCTTTTCGGTTACTTCCATAACTGCGATATCGGTGAAAATCATCTTGACGCAGTGCTTTGCAGTCAGCGGATAGGAGCATTTATTGACTATGCGGGCTTTCCCCTCTTTGGTAGAGTGCAGCATAGTAATAATGACTTTACCGGCGCCCACCGCCAGATCCATGCCTCCACCCATTCCCGTAGCCGGTCTTCCCGGTCGTCCCCAATTTGCCAGGTCGCCTTTTTCCGAGACTTGATATGCCCCGAGAACAACGGTATTAATATGTCCGCCGCTAATCATATCAAAAGAGGCAGCACTATCGAAAAAGGACATCCCGGGCGCAGGAGTAATCGGTTGGTCGGCGGCATTAATCATTTCAAAATCTTTTTCCTCGTCGGTGGATAAACCAGCGTATCCTAAAATCCCATTTTCGCTCTGGAAATACACGCTTCTATCCTCAGGAATAAAATTAGCGCACAATACCGGCATACCATAACCCAGATTTACCACTGAGCCATCTTCGAACTCTTTTGCGGCCCTTAAAGCAATCGTCTGTTCGTCCAAATGTATCTTCATCTTAATACCTCCACAATGCGACTGACGTACACATGAGGAGTAATTATTACCTCCGGGTCTAACTTTCCCACTTCTACCAGCTTATCAACTTCTGCGATCGTGACTTTGGCAGCCCCGGCCATTACCGGGTTAAAGCATCTGGCTGTTCCTTTATAAACCAGATTGCCTAATGCATCGGCTTTGTGTGCTTTGATGAGAGCAAAATCGGCGGTCAGGGGCATTTCCAGAATATATTCTTTACCGTTGATGGTTTTCTTCTCTTTGCCGGCCTCGGCCACCGTCCCGACACCCACTTGTGTATAGAATCCCCCCATACCACCCGCCCCGGCACGTATTCTCTGGGCTAAAGTACCCTGAGGCACCATCTCAAGTTCAACTTTGCCTTCATTATGTAACTTTTCTATTGGCGCCGTAGGGGGCATGCCGCCTAAAGCCGGCATCGAGCCGATAAATTTCTTCACCAACCCCTTCTCGAACAGGATTCCTATGTCCTGGTATCCATCCGGTTTGATACGTTTACTTAATTCAAAACCCACGCCACCGGCATTAGCAATAACGGTCAGTTTTTTGGGTCCTCGTTTTGCCAAAGCAACAATCAAAGCTATCGGCAGGCCGCCGAAAGAGCCGAATCCTCCAATCATCACAGTGGCGCCATCAAAAATATCAGCTACGGCATCATCCGGGCTCTTGAAGATTTTCTTTTTTGCCATTTCGCCTCCTTATACACGGTCAAGAAAAACAATATTATCTTGCTTAAAACCAGCTAAAACAATCTAACTCTTCCCTGCGCATGAAAGGGACAAATCCGACATTTTCATTTTTTAGTATTACCTAACTCGGCTGCTCGAGTTTTTATTATAAATAACATTACAATAGAGCTTAAACAACCTAAATCATATAAAAACATCACCACCGATGTCAAGATAATTGTATTCATTCCCCGATAGAAAAACACACTATTTCCCCCCAGCAAAAGATGAAAAATAACTGTATAATAATGGCTACTATCTCCAGTGGAGGAAATGATGGATTATTTTGCCTATGCCTCCAATCTAAGTCGACAGCAAATGCTCAAACGTTGTCCAGATGCCAAACCAAAATTCAGCGCCGTCCTGCCGAACTATAAACTTATCTTTACCGGCTGGTCCAGAGAATGGCACGGTGCAAAGGCCACCATTCAGCCCTTTCGTGGCGCTAAAGTAGCCGGCGCTGTTTACAAAATTTCGGAGCAGGATTTGAGAAAACTAGACCGCTTCGAAGACTACCCAAATAGCTATACTCACACCCATGTCACGGTTTTTAATGAAGATGATGTGGCGGTAAAAGCCGTAACCTTTATCAAAACCAGGCAGGAAGCAGAAGCTAAACCATCCCCGGAGTATATCGCAATTATCAAACAGGGTCTTAAAGACTGGGAGCTGGAGTAGTCGATGAAAGTCGGATTGTGTCTGGGCGGCGGCGGTTCACGCGGATATGCGCATATCGGAGCTATTCGCGCGCTGACAGAAGCCGGCATAAAAATTGATATTGTTAACGGTACCAGCATCGGCGCGATTATCGGCGGAATGTATGCCCTGTATCAGGATGTCGATAAAATGACAGACCTCGTAAAACAAGTAACGAGTTCGGTCAATGTGAATCATTTCAATTTGTTTCGTCAGTCAAAAGAGGGACCGCCATTCCTGCAGAGCTGGTTGACGGAGGCGGTCTGCGACATATCTGCCTTACGGAAATCAATTCAATCTCATCATAACAACCTGAAAGCACTACGAATACTTTTCGATGAAAAACGCTTCGAAGACACTAGAATACCTTTTTCAGCTGTCGCGATGGACATCAGGACAGGGAAAACAGCGATAATCAAAAAGGGTAAATTAATCGATGGTGTGCTTGCTTCAGCATCGCTGCCCGGAATATTTCCGCCGGTGGCGAGAGGCAAAAAACTGCTGGTAGATGGTTATGTACTGGCAAACATTCCGGTAGAGGAACTTAGACAGCAAGGGACTGATTTCATTATCTCTATCGGACTCGTTCCCGCCCCAAGCAATGACTATCATAACGGCATCGATTTAATTTACTATATTGAGTCTTTAAAACAACGACAACTGGATAAATGGGCAATCGCAGAGTCTGATTTCCATATCAAAGTTGATATGTCTAAATTCGATAGCAGTCACTTTGAAAATTATCTGGTGGCAATGGAACGCGGCTATAAAGCTACTCAGAAAGTTATACCTCTTCTGAAGAATAAACTGGAGAAAGCTAATGCCTGAGCCAATCACTTTGGTGCTAGGAGGGACAGGGGTTAAGGGAGTTGCCAGTATCGGAGTACTCCAATCGCTGCATAACCATGGAATTAAAATCAAGAAAATTATCGCTTCCGGCGTCAGTGCGCTCATTAGCGCGCAATTTGCGCTTGGAGAAGAACCGAACCTCTTGACAGAAGAATTCACACATTTTTTTGTGGATAATAGCCGTTCTATATGGGGATTGGAACAACTTACCGGGTTACTTATGAGTCGCCGACCTCGGGTTACCGGTAGTTTGTCGTACTTTCTACGTGAACGTTCCTATTGTAGCGCTAATTTAAAAAGTAATAGTACCCTCTCATGGGAAACTGTAGAACCACAAATTACGAGGCTTTTTGGATATAAAACTTTCTCCGACCTCATGATCCCTTTGGCCATATCCGTTATTGATCTCAAAAGGGGCATTAATATGTTGATGGACAAAGGCACGTTGCATTACAGCTTAAAAGCCAGCATCGCTTTCCCCGGTGTTTTGCCCCCGGTTTCGGTAGACAACATGGAATTGGTCAGCAGTACTATTTATTGCGAACTGCCGCTAGATAATATCACCAGGAAGGATTCCCCGGTTTTAACTGTTGACATGCCGAGTATATTTTCGGAAGATAATCCCCGCACCCTGTTGGAAGTAATAGCGATTGTTGACGATATACGCAGCGCAGCGATTAAAGAAAAGTTGCTTACGAAAATCGATTATTTATTCAATTTGGAAGGGATGAACAAATTCCGTTGGGGCGATTACAATCAAATTCCCCAAATTGTAGAGCAAGCCCGCAAAGAAACTGACAGGTTGTTAAAAAAGACTACTTTGCCATAAATAAGTTACTCATTTAATGAGGAAACCAATGTGTATAAGACATTAAATATCGCTCACCGCGGATTTACTAAAGAATTCCCCGATAACACTTTGGAAGCCTTTTTTGCCGCAATTAAATTAGGGATTGACGGTATCGAGTGTGATGTTCACGAGACCGCCGACCACCATTTTGTGATTTTCCATGATGATAAATTGGCGGGTAAAACAATCATGGAATTTTCTTTACCGGAAATACGCAAAGTGAAAATTGCCGGCCATTACCAGATACCTACCCTTGAAGAAACGCTGGATATGTGTCATAACCACATCAGAGTAATGCTGGAACTAAAGCTGGTGCAATCTCTAGACCTTTTTCTAGAGATTGTTAATGCTGGAATGAAACCTGCGGAATTATTTATTACATCGTTCTATCCGAATCTGGTGAATACCCTCGCTGATTTTGCGCCGCAGATTCAGCGTGGTATGTTAACCGGTTATGCAATCGAAGACCCGCTAACAATAATGGAATCAACCCGAGCCAGAATAATGCTACCCCGTTTTCCTTATGCAAACATAGAATTGATCAATACACTACATGCTCACAATTACGCCGTCATGGTCTGGGATTGTAACCGCCAAACAGACCTGCATACCGCACTGAGTTGGGGAGTAGAAGGGATTATCACAGACTCGCCGGATATTCTGAAGCAGAAATGGACAAGACTTGAATGCTCTGCCTAAATAACATAAAATACAAAGAGGGCAAGGAATATTCCTTGCCCTCTTTACTTTGTCCTGATATCGATGACCTATTTGAAAGTTACATTCAACGAATGGGTTGAACAGGAAACACACGGGTCATAAGCTCTGACCAGCATCTCCATCATCAACCGGATTTCTTCTTGCGGTTTATCCAGTATTTTGGGAACCAGAGCTTCTAGGTCTTTCTGAATATTATTGTGGTTCTGATTAGTAGGAATAATACAATTCGCTTTGGTAATCAGGCCTTTGTCATCATAGGTGTATTCATGGAACAGGATACCACGCGGCGCTTCCACGGCACCCACGCCTCTACCGGCCTTTGCTTTAACTTTGTTGGGTTCTTCTTTTAAACCCTTTTGTAATATCTGGTCGATGAGACCGATACTGTCGTCAAGCACATGGTATGTCTCAATCAATTGGGCAACCGTAATCATGTAGGGGTTATAGCAGGGAGCGCTGATACCAAGTTCTTTAGCGACTTTTTTAGCTCTGGGTGATAGCTGTTTGAAATTAAGATTAAATCGGGCTAACGCCCCGACCATGTAAGCATCCCGTTTGTTCTTAGTATACTTGGCACTGGATTGCGGTACGCAAAATTCGTTAGTTACACCAAGATAATCATTGATAGAAACGGCCGGCGCATCTGAGGAAGCAATCTGCCCGCTGATAAAGGCATATTCTTTGGCATCATGTAGTGCGATATACTCGGTTTGACGGACAAAATCAGGAATCTTCAAGGTTTTGAAAAGCCCCAAAACGATATCAAGATCAGTATAAGCATCTACCAGCCTCTTTCTCAGAGCTTTAAGCTCATTTAAATCGGGGAGTTTCGCGAAACCGCCAACCTGACAAGAAAGCGGATGAGTTTTTCTTCCTGCCAGCGCTTCCGCCAGATTATAGGCTAATCTCTTTAAACGTAATGCCAGAACTACCACATCTTTATGGGTAGATGCCAGAGGAATAACACTATCAACCCCCAGAAAATCGGGCGCCGCCAGGAACAGCGTATGCAGCACATGGCTTTCCAGCATCTCCGCATCATAAAGCAGTTTGCGGAGTATTATTGTCTGCTCAGAGGGTTGAATACCAAAAACTGCTTCCGTCGCTTGAATCGATGCGGTGGTATGGGCGATGGAACAAATCCCGCAGATTCGGGAAGCAATATGATGGACGTCATCATAATGCCGTCCGATGAGCATTGCCTCAAAAAACCGCGGCGACTCCGGTACTTCCCACAATAATTTCTCAATCTTGCCGTCTTTGGCGCTGAGGACCAGATTACCGTGCCCCTCAATACGGGTCACATAATGGACATTAACCTCAATCTGCGTCATTTCTTCACCTCCGAGTATGAGTTGTAAATCTTAAATTTATCAACTACCTGCTCCGTAGAGAGGCCGTACTTCTTCAAGATTTCCTGTTCAGAATTAATATTCGGTTCGTCTACCAGTCCGCGGCATCCCCAACAATGCCGTCCGCCGGTCACACAAATCGCGCCGCAACCGGCTCTGGTTACGGGCCCCAGACAGGTCTTGCCCAGTTCGAAGACGCAAATATTACCGGCCATCTTGCATTCCGCACAAACGGGATAAGCAGGTATTTCCGGTTTTTTACCAAGCAATAATGACTTGGTAACCTTGAGGAATTCGCTGGTTAAAGGAGGACACCCCCGGATATAGTAATCAACCGGAATAACTGCATTAATAGGACGCGCCGGAATAGTATCATAATATTTAGCTGCATCGCCGTATACAATCCGGAGAACTTGTTCCATCGGCATGTGGTTTTTCAAGCAGTTAACGCCTCCGATGCAGGCACAAGCGCCGATGGCAACCACGATCTTCGCCTGTTCGCGTATCTTTTGAAGCCGCGGTATCTCAGATTCACGACTAATACTGCCTTCGACGAAGGCAATTACATAATCGTCCGACCGGTTCGTTATTGCTTCGCGGAAGTTAACAATTTCCACGTCTCCCAGTAAATCCAGTAACTCTTCAGCGGTCAGATTGAGTACTTCCAGCTGACAGCCTTCGCAACTCGTGAACTCTAAAAAAGCGATTTTAGGTTTCATCACACTGCCTCCCTCAAACTTCTTAATTGAGCAAGAGTGAACACTGGACCTTCCTGACAAACATATACGCCATTTATCTGACAATGACCGCACTTACCGACACCGCATTTCATCCGTCTTTCCAGCGACATAACGATATTCTCATCGGCCATATCCCGTTTTTTCAGCTCATTTATCACAAATCGATACATGATCGGCGGACCGACTATAACGGCTACTGTTTTCTTCGGTTCGAATTGTACTTTCGGAATCAGTGTCGTAATAACGCCGACATTGCCAGTCCAGTCTTTTTCAGCCCGATCGACCGTTTCATGGAATTCAATATCCGGTCTCTTTTTCCAGGCTTCAAGTTCATCCACAAACATGCGTACCGACGGTGAAGTGGCTCCGAAGAGTACCATCACTTTACCGAAAGAACTGCGCTTGTCCACAACATATTGAATCAATGATCTCAGAGGAAATAACCCGATACCGCCGGCAATGAAAAGAATATCTTTGCCGGTCATGGCGTTAACAGGGAAACCATTACCGAAAGGACCGCGAATGCCGACCACAGCGCCTTTTTCCATATTATGGATAGTGTTGGTCACACTACCGACGTTTCTGATTGCCAATTCAAAACTACCCTGTCTTGTCGGTGAGGACGTAACGGAAATTGGCGCCTCACCGATACCGAATATCGAGAGTTCAACAAACTGACCGGGTCTTTGTCCCAGCTCTTTCCCATCCTTAAATTTGAACTCAAAAACCTTTTCCTTGGGTCCCAATTTATCAACTCTTACTAACTCAGCAGCCCGAGGCGCATAAAGTTCACTTCCCAGGATCGGTTCTCTAAGAGCGCGTACTGCGGCTTGCCTGGCTCTATTAGATTCATCGAGAGCATTAAAACACTCTACCGGGCTGGCAATCTCGGCTAAACAGGCATTGGCACACCGGCCGCAACCGACGCAACCCATCTTACCGTATCTCTCGAGAATATATTTACCTTTACGGAAAATACGATGATGGAAGCGGCTCGTCTTGTCATGACGGAAGTTTTCACCGGTAGCTACTTTAGCGAAATCGACGAGCATACAACCGTCCCATTGACGGATACGCTCACCGTTTTTCATATTTAAAGAGATATCATCCTGAACATCAAAGCAGAAACAGGTTGGGCAAACCATCACGCATGAACCGCAACTCAGACAAGTACTGGCGCGTTTCTCCCAGAAAGGGTCATCGTAACTCTCTTCCAGCAGTTTAGGAATTCTCTCTTTGGGGCAATTCAGTTTTTGTTTGCACTTTTCCAGCGTTTCGTCCCGAAGCAATTTCTGTTTAGAAATATCTTCGCTGGTAGGCTTCGTGGTTTGAGCGTATTTCTCCAGAATCTCCGCACCTTTATTGGAACCAATAACCACAACATAACGGTTACCGATATCCGTCAGGAGAAGGTCGAAACCATTCTCCGCCACATTAGTGCCCATACAAGGTGAGAAAGACTTGGGGGATGGATGCAGACAATCCATGCCGATAATGATACTATTTTGGCGCCGGGCAATGTAGTTCGGGTCAGGGTTCGCGGCCATGAATACTTCATCCAGCAGTTCAATCGCCCGGATATCATATGGGTGAACGCCGATAATTGCTCTCTGTGTATTTTCCAGAATCGGCTCGGCTTTAATACTATCACCCGTTGAGAATTTTAGTATGGTTTCCTTTGCCGGTAGCACGTATTTGGTCGGGGGAATAACCGTGACATCGTAGTCCATACTCAGCTCATCAAAAGTGGAGATGCGGTCAAAAACGAATTTGCCCTGTTTCGCCTTTACCCCGACTACCTCCATATTCTTGATGAGGTTCTCAACCACCGACTTGAAACTTTTCTTGCTGATGACGACTGTTTTTTTGACGGTAACTTTCGGGTCAACAGTTAACGTGACATCATGTTTCATTATGCTCCCCCTCCCTGATTTTTTGCCTTAATATTACTACGAGTTCTGAAATGATACAAGAGGGTAGTTGCATACTAAATCAATTCTACTTCGATTCGATAGCCACCAGTCTTTCCATTGACACTTTCTTTAACTCGCGATAGCGCCGGATATTAGCCAATACACGCTGTCTTCCCTCCGGCGTCATGTATTTATACTTGTGTTTTTCGTGCCGACATTCATCACAACAAAAAAGTATTCTGTTTTTGGGTAAGGGTTTATTGCACACCTTGCATAGACGATGGGTTTGATAGTAGGCGCTAATTTTAATAACAGTATCAGGTGTCCACAAGAGATAATCACGTTTACCGGCATCCCATTGATTAACCGGGGAGATTACTCCATCCCGATACATCTCTATTATCCGGTTTCTCGGTAATCCGCACTGGTTACATAATTGCAGGGTAGATAATAAATCATGATCAGTTGTACCGAGACCTTTACATAGAATCTGTCTGACTCTTTCTTTACTTCTGCCTATTTTTTCTGCAATTTCCCTCATCGACGAACCAGAACGTCGCATTTCATAAACGATATTTCTATCAATTCTGTTCTTTACTTCCGCGTCACCCGGCATTTTTCAAGCCTCCAGCTTCAGGTAGAAACCGGTTTTTATTTATCAGGCAATTCTGCGGACAATATCTTCCGGCCAGACTTGTCACCTCTATAATCAAACCGTGATTTCACCGTTTTAAAAATATCTATTAATAACTCTACCTATTTACTCTATCAGAAGAGTACCAAAAGGATTGGCCGTTATACTTTTAACACCAGGATTATACAAATTAAGGATTGGGAGAAGCCTATCGGTCAAATGAGACAATTTTCAGACTCTCTCAATCCTTCACAATTATCCTATTGATTTCCCACTAAGAATTTTTACTCCACGTACATATTAACTCTTCATTACTAACATTTCAAGCCTTGGTATATTGAATAGTTGCAATAACTAAAAATCAACAAACACTGCAATATCATGGATCCCCTGATCCGGTCAGGAATGATAAAAATGCGAAATGATATCACTTCCCTGCGTAAAATAGAAATACAAGAGGATTTATTATGGATTCTGCACATTTGCTTCGCAAAGTATACATTACTTCGTAAGTACTATAGCCTACGAGCTTACGCCAGAATGGAGTATGAGTGTATTGAGTCCCGCGTTCGCGGGAATGACAACGAAGGTAAATGATTCCCCGAATGATTTTACTTTTGTAGAAAGCCTTCGTGGAAGAAACGCCCGATTCTTGCGCTTATTTCTAATTCATTGCCTATCCAGAAATGGTCGGCGCCGGCAATAATCTGATACTGTCTGGTTTCTCCAAACAGATGCTGGAAAGAGCGGAATGGAACCATGTTATCGGCATCCCCAATCAGTACAAGTTTAGGCATTTTATAGGCTTTAAACTGATTCCAACCCTTTTCCTTCAAAGCCGGGGAAATTAATGCCAGCTGTTTTACGCGACTATCCCCTATCGCAACGGATAAAGCCATCAAGCCACCGAAAGAATAACCCACCAAACCGATTCTTTTATTATCAATCTCCGGTAATTGCGAGATAAAATCGAGCGCCGCTCTGACATCTTCCTGTTCGCCGATACCTTCATTATATTTACCGCCACTGTTACCCACCCCGCGAAAATTGAACCGCAACGCGGCAATCGAGTCTTTAGCGAGAGCTGAACAGATTGCCATCACCACGTTGTTATCCATATCACCACCATAGAGTGGATGCGGATGACAGATAACTACTACTGGAAAGGGCGTTTTACCTTCGGGCAAAGATAACTCACCTTCAAGCCGAAGGTCACCGCAAGGGAAAAAGATGCGTTTGGAAGTCACTCCGGCTTTTCCTTGTTGCCCGTGTTTGTTTTCTTAATGGCACGCCAGGCTTTCAGCCGGTCGGTTACCTGTTTTTCATAACCCAATTCGCCGGGAAAATAAAATTTCTTATCCTTCAAAGAATCAGGCAAGTGTTGTTGTTCCACGACGTGGTCCGGAAAATTGTGGGCGTATTTATAGCTCTTGCCGTAGCCAACGTCTTTCATCAATTTTGTGACGGCATTACGTAAATGAAGCGGTACCGGTTCGTTTTTACCGTGTTTGACTTCACCCTGAATACAGGAATAAGCCGTATAGAGCGAATTGCTTTTCGGAGCGGTCGCCAGATAAACAGTTGCTTCAGCCAGAGCCAGATTACCTTCCGGTACGCCGATGAAATGGACTGCCTGCTGTGCTGCCATGGCCACCACCAGAGCTTGAGGTTCGGCCATACCGACGTCTTCGGAGGCAGCGCGAACCAGTCGGCGGGCAATATACAACGGGTCTTCTCCAGCCTCCAGCATTCTCGCCAGCCAGTAAAGAGACGCATCGGGGTCGGAGTCACGTAAAGACTTATGTAAAGCCGAAATCAAATCATAATGTTGTTCTCCGGCTTTGTCATACATTAACGCCCGATGTTGCAGTGCGTCCTCAATCACCGGCAGAGTAACATGACGCAATCCTTCCGTATCGGGAGGTGTCGTCATTGCGGCCAGTTCCAAGGCATTAAGAGCGATACGGGCATCGCTATTCGAGACGGTAATTAATTGTTTGAGAGCATCTTCGGCGACGGCGACCTGAATATTACCGAGGCCTTTTTCTTTATCCTGTAAAGCCCGCAGGATAATTGCCTTTATTTCATTTTCGGTCAAGGGATTAAGAGTAAAAACACGAGCGCGTGATAAAAGCGGCGAGATAACCTCAAAAGACGGATTTTCAGTCGTGGCGCCAATCAGTGTGATCGTGCCGTCTTCCACAAAAGGCAATACGGCGTCTTGCTGTGACTTGTTGAAGCGGTGAATTTCATCGATAAATAGAATAGTTTTTTGCTGATAAAGTGTACGCCGTTCTTTGGCTTCGTCGATGAGGCGACGCAAGTCAGCCACACCGGCGGTGACAGCGCTAACGGAACTGAAATGAGAAGCTGTAGTATTAGCGATAATTGTGGCCAATGTCGTTTTACCACTACCCGGCGGCCCCCAGAGGATCATCGAAGGTAATTGCCCCGATTCGATAGCTTTTCTGAGCACTCGCCCTTCGCCGACGATATGCTCTTGGCCGACAAATTCCTTCAATGTATAAGGACGCATTCTGGCTGCCAGAGGCGCTTCCTTCTTCTTCAATTCCTCAAACTGTTTTTCAAACATATCCATAGTAAAAAAAGCTTAATTCTCCCTTAATCCCTCCCGTAGGGGTACACGGGACTTTGTCCTTACGAAGGAGGGAGACTCCTTACTCATAGTTCAAGTATTGTTAGGGTGGAATCCAATTTTACACTATTGTCCGAATCAATGCGAAGTTACAAAGTATGTACCTGAAGCAAATTCGCAGTGAGAAAGTCCGGCGTCACCCAGAGATTGCCACGTCATCCTTCAATTAAAGAATTCCTCGCAATGGATGGGATTATTCCGCTTTTCTTTAGATATTTCTGCGTCCAGGGACATATATAGATACATAAACCACACATTCCCTCGGTGAGTCCTAAATCTTTTCCTCTCTCTGAAATTTTATCCCGACAATCCAAAGCCCAGAAAAATTCATCCCGATTCAAGCCAGGGTACCATGGCCTACCTGAAACAGCTCCAGCGGGGCAAATTTTTTTACATACTTCACATTGACCGCATTTTGACTCGGTAACAGGTACCCCGACATCTAAATTCGCGTTGGTCAATACCGCAGTAAACCTGATAGCCGGGCCGTATTCTTCCGTCACTAATAACGCGCACTTACCAATCCAACCGATGCCTGCTTTCGTAGCTATAGTTTTATAAGGTAATTTAGTGCGTTTGGTGGTTTGGTCCTGGATTACCACACCGGATGTCTTAGCTAATGCATCATAGCCTTTAGCTCTTAAATAATCAGCGCCGCTTTCGGCTATTTTATCTAATAACCTGTTGACATTTTTATATTCGTTGTAATATTCAATATTGGGACCAGGAAATATTTTCATGACCTTCTCAGGATTTAACGCAACCGCAATACTGATTCCGTATCTGTAACCATCTCTTACATCTGCGGATAAATCAGCCAAATCGGCAAAACCAACGATCGTAGCACCTTGATGCAGAAGATGTTTTTTTATTTCTTGATTTAATGGGTTCATATTACTTATATCTCTTCACTTCAAAACGGTAGAGTTTCACCTGTTCATCCGAGTCGATGCCGGCCTTCATGCGGCAAATTTCAAGTTGTTTTTTTACCGTGTCCACACCTTCTAAATCCGGTAATAACAGTCCCCGCTTCCAACCGGACTCCATAATTGCGCCGTATTTTTTAGGGTCTAAATCTTTTTCGCCGCTTATCAGTTCCGGCTCAGTCAGCACATCAACATTGATATCAAGTTGAGATAGTTCATCGGGAGTAACCGGGTTAAAGCGCGGGTCGCCGGTGGATGCACTAATAGCGTTCCTGACGATCTCCTCCGCGATATTCTCTTCACTTGACCCAATCGTGCCAATGCACCCGCGTAATTCACCATCTTTGTGGATAGAAACAAAAACTCCGGCTTTACCTTGCATTTCCGGCGGAATGTTCTTCGGTTGAGGAATCTCACCGCGTGACACATAATTCTCGATCGTTTCCCGCGCCAATTTTACCTGAGGGGATTCTTTTACTACTTTTATCAAAATACCGGCATAACCCACCACCGCCGAATAATCACCAGTGGTATCGCCGCTGGTCTGGTATTTAACCAGTTCTGCTCTGGCATTTCCAAATTCTTTGGCAGCATAAATCAGACAGGCCGCGGTGCCATAGCCACACATCGAAATCTTGAAATCGCGGACGCGTTCTAATAGTTCTCCGGCTTCCAATTTAAGAATAGACTCAATTGCCTGTCTGTCTTTTGTTTGGGTAACTTTCTGCGTTTCATAATGATTCATATCGCCGGAAGCCACAATCACTACCTCTTTCCCCGAATCCTTGATAGCCTTAGCAATCGCTCTGCCAATGCTCCGGTACGTCGTGGCACTAGCATGGGAAATCGTAATCGGGACGAATTTTATATCCGGTCGAAGGTATTGAATGAAGGGTAACTGCACCTCAATGGAATGCTCCTGAGAATGGGCCAACTGGTCTTCCTTGAGGTAACTAGAATTGGCTAGAATGGCTTTGGCTAATTCCGTGTCAATTTCCACGTCTCCCAGAGGTGTCCGCCATTTACCTTCGGTCATGATACTAAAGGGTGCGCCCATTCCGGTATGACTGGGTCCCATAATCACAAACGTGTCCTTAATATTGATGCGGGAGATAGTTGCCGCAACCACGGGTCCTGAATAGATGTATCCGGCATGGGGAGCGTAATAACCTATGACATCTTCTTTGACGGCTTTTTCATCAATCATTCCCCGGATCATCGACTTTAGTTCTTCACGAGAAGAAGGGTAGAATTGTCCGGCAACCGCCGGTTCTCTGATCATATTATTTACCTCCTCTATCCACTCTGAAATTCAGGTCGGTACCACAGAATCGGCAACACGAATCACTTAACCCGCAGACTCTGGTTTGATACCCGGTACGTTCCGCGACAGGTTGACCGCAACTATTGCATACGGTCGTCTCACTAAAATGTCCGGGCACATTACCGAGGTATACAAACTTCAATCCCGCCTGACGTCCCAGTGCGTAAGCATGTTCCAGTGTAGCCAAAGGTGTTGGAGGCAGGTCTGAAATCTGATAATTAGGATGAAATCGGGTAACGTGCCACGGAGTCTCTGAACCAAGCTCGTTGTTAATCCAGCGGGCAATACCATTTAGTTGTTCATCGTCATCATTCATTGTAGGGATGATATTAGTCACTACTTCTACATGCATATTCCACTTTTTTTTCGCCCGTTGCGCTACATCAAGAATACAGCGCCAGTTGGGTATCTTTGCCAGATTACGATAAAGAGTATCGGAAAAACCTTTAATATCCACCCGCCATGCGTCCAGATACGGCCCGATGGTGTCCAGTGCTTCCGCACTAAGATACCCGTTGGTAACATAAACTGTATAGAGATTATTCTGCTTTGCCAGCTTGGCACAGTCGAGCGTATATTCAAACCACATCGAAGGCTCATTGTAAGTCCAGGCGATACCGGCGCATTTATATTTTTTCGCCGTTTCGATGGCATTCTGCGGCGATATTTCCTGAGAACCAGCCATGATATCATCAACCATCGATATTTCCCAATTCTGGCAGTCCTGGCAATGGAAATTGCATCCCCAACCGCCGAGAGAGAATACCTGTGTTCCCGGATAAAAATGGAACAGCGGTTTCTTCTCAATCGGGTCGACGGCAACCGAAGACACTAGGGCATAATTCAGGTTGTAGAGAGCACCATCTACATTCTTATACATGCGGCACACACCGGTTTTGTCGGGATGAATGATACATTGCCACTGGCAAATATGACAGCGGACGGTAGAGTTTGGAAGTTTTTCAGAAAGCAATGCCTCATGCATACCACCAACCTCCTGTCCTTATTTCTGACAACATTATAGCACTGCAATTCTGTCAATGTTAGCACGACAGAAGATTAATTCGGCTTGTCTTCAGTATGTCGTCGTGTTAGAATGTCCACAAGTAAACAATTATGTCTGCATCAGAATCAAACACCAGCCAAATGTTCCGCGTTATCGATGCCAGTCTGAATAGAGCCGCTGAAGGTCTCCGTTTTCTGGAAGATACCACACGTTTTCTGTTAAATGATACCGCGCTTACTGAAAAATTAAAGACCCTGCGTCATACTCTTGTCATTGGCGAATGGAACTTTCAAAAGTCCATGATTCAATCCAGAAACTCACAGGGAGATGTCGGCGCGTACCTCGATGTGGACGGCGGGCAAATCAAGAAAGACATACCCTCAGCGATTGTAGCTAATTCCCGTCGTGTCCAAGAAGCTTTACGGACTCTGGAAGAAATGGCAAAAATAGCAGGAGAAAAGCTCCCGGTAAGTGCCGAGAAATACCAGCAGGCACGTTTCGAGATTTACACCGTTGAAAAGGAACTGGTCGCCCGGTGCTTACGACAGGACAAAGTAAGGCGTATTGCCGGATTGTATGCCATCATCGACACACAAGTTCTAAAAGGGCGGAACCATCTGGAAATGGCAAACCAGATAATTCGCGGCGGTGCCCGGATTATCCAATTAAGGGATAAAATTACTATCAAGAAGAACTTACTGCTTATCGCTCAGGAATTGAAAAATATTTGTGCTGAAAATAACGTGCTTTTTATTATGAATGACGCGCTGGATATCGCGCTGGCGGTCGGGGCAGATGGTTTACACCTCGGGCAGGAAGACCTGCCGGTAAATATCGCCCGAAAATTATCGCCGATAGATATGCTTATCGGTTGCTCGGTTGACAATGCCACGCAAGCTAAGAAAGCAGTGGCTGATGGCGCTGATTATGTAGCTGTCGGGGCGATATTCCCCACTCCCACTAAGGATACCACTGTAGTTGGACTGGAGGTTTTACGGCAGGTTAAACAGTCGACATCAGCGCCGCTGGTAGCCATCGGAGGGATTACGAACAATAACCTGGCTGAAGTTAAAAAAGCCGGGGCGGACTCTATCGCCATCATCAGCGCTATTTTAAATGCAGATTCACCGGAAAAAAGCACGCGGGAAATTATAAAAATATTTGAGGTTTAAAGATGGGAAGATTGACCGAAAATTTAGATGAGATTGCCGACCGTATTCGAGAAAACTTCGTGGCTAAGGACGCCGCTCGAGAAAAAGTGCTGCCGATTTGTCGCGAGGTGATTCGTTACGGCAGCCTCTCCATTCGCGCTTTACATCGTCAGGAACTGGATAAATCGGGGGAACTACTGCAATCGGCGAGAAAACTCCTCGATGAAGCCGAACAAGCTCTGACAGACGTCATCGAAATCCGAACGGGGTTTCTCATCGATGCACAAAAAGAATACGCCGAGGGTAGCATTACGCTTGCTCTGGTAATCGGGAAACACCTGCCAACCCCTGAGGAACTTAGAGTGGATCCGGTGGCTTTTTTACACGGTTTGGCAGAGGCGGTCGGTGAAGTCAGACGTTACCTTTTGGACAGTATGAGAAAGGGCGACCTTTCCCGCGGTGAAGAATTTCTCTCGGATATGGATGACATATATAACGTGTTGGTAACGATGGATTTTCCGGATGCACTCACCCACGGTTTACGCCGTACCACAGATAATATGCGCGGGGTGCTGGAAAAAACCCGTAGCGACCTTACATTAACCATCAGACAAAAGGAACTCGAGGAAAGACTTAAAACTTCCGGAAAATAATTCTAAAGATATTCACTCTGGTTTTCGTAATCGAATATTACTGCCATTTACCTTCAATTGCCTATTTTCCACCAATAATTGAAAACGGCTTAATGCTAATGCTAAGATGAAAGTATAAAGAGAGATAAATTGGCATAGAAAAGCCGTTACTTAACATACTTCGTTTAATATCATCATTTAATTGATAAAGTAATACTTCATAACTTCACTTCCTAAACTTGAATTGGGATGCTGGTTTGCGCGTAATAAACGAGCCTGCATTAATGATGAGTAATAACACTCACATAACATAGTAACGAAATTCCGCCAGCTTGTCTTGAATTTAAAAACAGGAAGTAGGCAGGAGAACAGATGGAAAAGCAGTACAAGTACGAGAAATTTACACCGGAGTATTACAACATTACCTCAAAACTAATTGATGCAACGGTCGAAAAGGGTTTTGGCGACAAAATAGCGGTCTACTACAAAGACAAAACTTATACATACCGGGAAATGCAGAGCATGATCAACCGCGTAGGGAATGCGCTCCATCTTTTAGGCGTACATTTGGAAGAAAGGGTGATGCTGGTGATGTACGACTCACCGGAAGCAATGGCCAGCTTCTATGCTGCCATTAAAATAGGTGCGATTCCGATCCCGGTGAACTATATGTATACTAAAGATGATTTTCGCTTTCTCCTGAATAATAGCCGGGCGCGTACTCTCATTGCACACGAAGATTTCGTTGAAGAGATCGACGGCTGGCGTGAGAAGATGCGTTACCTGGAGAACACTATTATCCTGGGAAATAAAACAAAATCATATCAAATCGGTTTTCACGATATTGTCGACCGCTGTTCGGACCAGCTGCAAGTAGCTTTTACTACTTACGATGATGCGGCAATATGGAATTATACATCCGGCAGTACCGGCGTCCCGAAGGCAGCCGTCCATCTGCAACATGATGTCTTTACGTGTCTGGAGAGTTATGCCAAGGGTCTCTTAAAGCTCGACCAGAATGACATTCTGTTATCGGCGTCTAAATTCTTCTTCGCTTATGGTCTGGGCAACAGTTTTATATATCCTCCGGGAGTCGGCGGATCAGTAGTGTTACTTCCTGATAGACCATTACCGGAAACTATTTTTGATACGATTACCAAGTATAAGCCTACTGTA